>UMLJ01053112.1_pt1 | contig 10922 bp, 8 predicted proteins | sample 1966521 | NCBI WGS metagenome assembly UMLJ01 (sample SAMEA4836199, study PRJEB28245) | human gut metagenome | biome: gut microbiome; material: fecal sample | place: Denmark | collected 2008
TTGCTTAAACTGATTTATAACAGTGTTCAAATCTGATTCTAATTTTATTTAATCCACACCAGATGGCTTGCCAGCGTGCCAAGAAGTGCCATCGTAATAGCCTGTGTCCTTATACTTCTCATAGCTGTTGCCATTGAAAAGGAGAATGGAATTGTCGTCAGAGATTTGATTATCTTTCATAATTCTGATGTCCTTCTCGTGGTCTCCCTTAACAGCCTTGAGGGTAATCACTGTCTCATACCAACCATTGCCGAGATTTTTGCAACTCCAACTTTTACCATCTTTATCATAGATGGTAAAAGACTCGCGCTCTTTATTTTTGTCATCACCATTTTTGCCATTGGCGACACCATATACATTGAACCATCCGTAAGTCTGGAATCTGGTGTAAATGGTAAACTTGATGTTCTCAATAGTTGGCATGGCATCATATATGTTCCAACTAGGATCTGATGTTGGATCATAGACAATCCAACCCTCTTTGTCCTCATAGTCGAAGAGAGGAATACCCGGCTCCAAGTGGTGTGGACAGCGGTGAAGCGTATAACCTTTATCCGTATAGGAATTGTTACTGAACATAACCAATGTTTCACCAGGTTTGATGGGTATTTTTCCCGAAGCACCATGGTCTGTAGATATCGAATTGGCTTTCTCATTGAAGTCCTTGTAATACCACCCCACATTCGTATTATCCTCAACCATTTCATCGCCAGGCCAGTTTCCTGTAAATTTCCAAACAGGAGAGTTGGCTTCTGTTCCAGTTGTCTCACCGGTCTGGGTATAGACGTAGATACGATGATGGTCTCGATCAGGTATGTAAATTCCGTCGTTTTTAATCCACGAATATTCTAACCATCCATCTGCCCAGTTGGTATTTCCTGTCTTTCCATTGTAAGTCTTTTCCTGTTTTTCATCAGGTGTACCCTCATAATTATCAGTTGTATTACCACCAGAATAATGTGCGCGGTCGTTGATGGCACGGAAGTTGATACGATAGTTACCTACGGCAGGCTTTACCGTTACCTTGATTTTCTTGACAAAGTCGAAGCCTTCTGCAGGTTCCTTTGGCTGCACAGTGAGGTAATGTACAGTCGTGGTAATAGGGTCACTGGTTGCCACAATCTTGAAGGTTCCTTCTGGAGTATAAGGATTGTCACAAGATGCCTGAATGGTTGACTTGCCTACGGTGGAGGTTACGTTATTGGTGAAAACCAAACCACCGAGGTTGGTCTTAAACTGTACTATCTTGGTGTTGTTGTCGCTACCCCAATAGATGGTTACTTCCTGTGGATTTACCTCAAAATAAGGAGAGGCATCATAGGCTACATCGAGATACTTCCTGATGTTACCAGCCTTAATCCAAACCTTTGCCGTACCCTTGTAGTTGCCTTTATAGTCGGAGAACTGAATGTCCTTGTTGATGTTGAATGTGATTCTATGTTTCACTGCATCTAGCTTGGTCAACACAATTTCTTTTTCACCACTGGATGTTGTTACCTTTTCATCGCAACCGAAATCTGCCTCTGTCAGCATTACGTTCGACTCATAGTCGATGGAGTCTGTCGTGGTAGATGTTACGCTCGCTTTCGTCTTGCTTACCCACAAAGTAGTATGGTTGAAGTCGGCATCTATCGTTACAGGAGTCCAGTCCTTTACGCTCATATTACAGTCGAGGGTTGCGTTTCCCAGACTTTTGATCTTGCCGATAATCTCGTAGTAGGTGCCACGAGGGAAGGTTGGAAGCTCCGTAGTAGAACTTTCATTCTGCTTGTGACCTAATGGAATGATATACTTGTTGTCGATTTTTCCATCGATGCTTCCTTCAATAGCCAGTCGTGACTGCTGGGAAGCATCGGCGATGTATCTCTCCGGCAAATAGTAAGTGCCTTGGAAAAGCCACTTATCGGCGGCATCCTGTGGAGCAGCTGTAGGAGTAGCACCCTGAACAAGGGTGATGATGTCCTTATCATTCACATTGGCATTGGCAGCATCCTCTGTCCAGTCTCCCTCCTTATAATAACCACCCTTATTGCTTGCCTCAGAAGGAGTAGCATAAACTTCACTTTCAAAACCTTTGGCATAATCTGTGCTAACATTAGAGGATGACTTGCTAAAAGCTCCATCCCAACTCAGCGTGGTGCTAGGAGAAAGCTTTTGAGCCAGAATATTCTTGATGCTATAGCTCTTGCCATTGAATGCTGAACCTTCAGCTGTAGGGTCGAAGAGCAGGTTGAGCTTTACCTTTACGCAAGTAAACTTCAGGTTGGCTGCCACTGTGGTGTACTTATCACCAGCCATATCAATATTGGTTGTCAGCAGATTGCCATAGATATCCTTTGGCTCGTATATCATTGGGATATTGGTGGCGATAGGGAGATTTGCCGTAATGCCATCTGTATATTTCAAGACCACAGACTTGAGGTCACTCTCATTGCTGATATTGGCTTTGGAAAGAGCCTCAGCCATATTTGCCACGGCATAAATATGATACTTGCCGGGATTGATGCGCAGCTGATAGGTGGCGATATGCTCATCCAGCATGTTGGAAGCGATAGGGGCTGTCAACTGCTCTACGATGGCTGTACCATTGGCTTTGCCGTTATTATCTACAGGAAAGGCGTAGAGGCGAAGATCATTGATCTGGCATTCATCTACCGTGGCATTATAGGTAGGAGCCTCAGAGAAACTGCTGCTTAAAGCATTGCCGTTCGTACTGAGCACGGTTGGTACCAGCACGTGCAGGTTGCCTGACGAGTTGGGGGTATATCCGTTACCCTCCAACTCGTCGGTACAACTAACTGCAAATAGACTAGTCAGCAACCAAACTATGAAACCTATATAGATATGAAATCTTCTCATGATAACTTTGTCTTTTACTTTACTAATATCAATAGTTTAATTTCGACAAAGTGGAATCTGATTATAAGTCGGCTCGCTGTATGCGCTTGCTCCAATCGAGGATGGAGATGCCCAACTTAACGTATTGCCACTTGTCGCCTTTCAGGAAAAAGTCCAGCTTATAGTCGTATTCTCTGTCCAGGAACTCCTGTGCCGAATAATTCAATGCTTCGAATGCTCCACGGCCCTGTGCCAGAAAATCGGCTAGGTTGATGCGGACCACCTCTTCGCCCGTCTTCTTGTTCCAGATGCTCAGTATCGCATTCTTTTCGTTCTCGGTTGCTGGATGCAACACGAGGCGGGAGAACATCATGGCGGCGTGAGCGGTACGCTCCTGTACGGTACCCTCCGGAGTGGTGAACTCGGTGGTCCAGGTCTTGTATGGGGTGTATGTCAACTCCTCGTCTGGGAGGAGAGAATTGTCGTAATTGATGTAGCCATTGGCATCAGTTATCTGATAACTGAAGTCTTCGGCGTGGATGTCGGCTGGTTCGTCCAGCTGATGCAGACTGATGGTGAGCTGCTTGGTGTCTCTGATGAGACTGATGGTATGGTGGGTAACCTGAAGATCCTTCACCTCTACGGTTTCGTTGCTCAATCCCTGCCAGAGGGTATCAAGCGGAAGTGCCTGGTTTTCTACCTTTCCGGCATTTCTGTCGAGTCGGGTACGGAGTTTTTCGATGCTTTCTCCTGCTGCTGGAGCTTCGATGTGGAATTTGGCACCAGCCTGTGACTGTGCCTCTTCGTATTTCTTCTGGAAGGCGAAGGTGGCGAAACGGTATTTGCCAGGTTGCAAGTCTATGCGCATGGCATAGTTAGGGTCTTTGAGGGGACGGGATTTTCCCTCGTTGGCAGCATCCTGGCGAGCCACTAGGTTGCCCTGCTCATCGAAGATGAACACGCAGACGCCGCCTACATGATCGTTGAACATATCAGCGCGCTGGACGTTGTAGTCGTACTTGAACTGCAAGTCAACTCCCATATCGCAAGGAGGGAGGTCGTCGTGCATCAAGTCGTTGCAGCTGCTGAGCATGCTGCCGAGAGCGACGATGCTGCTGAATGCTGTCGTGCGGCTGATGGCGGTCAATCGGCTGATTGCTGCCAAGCTGTCGAATCCCCATTCCATGCGTATCTTCCTGATCCAACTATGTAACTTATTGTTTGCCATGATGCTTTTTGGTTATTATCAATATAATGTTTCAGAATATCAGGTTGTGTTTCTAGCTTCCACTATGGTGAAGCAGAAAACACAACTCGTATGTTTTAACGAAGGCGGGAGCCTAAGCTCCGCCTTTCGTTGTTATTACTCGATTACAAATCTACGCTCTGTGAACGCTTAGCCCAGTCGAGGATCTTCACGCTAACCTTGATGTACTTGTCATCCTCATCGTCTGGAGTGTTAGGCTTAACCTCTGGAACGTCAGGATAACCAGGACCGCTAACTTTTTGTACATCCAACTCATACCAGTTGTTACGGAGCATACCATAACGACCCAAGTAAGCGAGATTATTCTCACCATAGACACCTGATGTCCAAGGAGTCAGGGCATCACCGAAGTGCTTGATACGAGCGATATAGTAAGACTCTCCGTTTGCGTAAGTGCTGATACCAGCGTTTTTGGTGAGACCCACCTTATCGTTGATAGCTTGTTCTTCAGCAGCTGTAACCTCATGTCCTGTTACTGTAATGTTTGCTGCTTTAATTTTGTGATTTCCTGCAGTTGTTATATTATTACCATCTGCGGCCAGGTCGATGGTTGTATTATCTGTTGTTGCATCTGTAATAACCTTAGTAACAGCAGCCTTGATGTGATCCGCAAGATCCTTCTGCTTCCAAAGTGCGACGCTTGTACCGACCTTGTAGAAGGTCTTACCGTCTGTTTCAGTAAAGTCCTTTGGAGTATAGCTAGCCTTGAAGATGACACGGGTTGTCTGTCCCTGTACCATATTTTCAAGGTTGAAAGTATTCTCGAGGCAGTACAATGGTTTAGTTGGGTCTGCTGTTACGTCTGTATTTGCTGTAACATATTTAAACTCTGCTTTACGAGCAGTCTTGCCAGCCTCATCAGTATTGAGTAAAGTACTGTTGTTGTAGTTAGGGTCTTTACCCCAATATACACGCTTTGCAAGTGTTCCTGGATTGTTATCTACGAAACGCTGAGTGGATGGACCGGTTGCTGCTGCTTCGTTCTTCCAAATATCCTCGTAGTCTAATTCATCAACATTATGGATAGGGAAGGTCTTCAGGTTGGTAACATCCAAAGCCCAGTTGCTGATTTTAACCTTATCGCCTGCATATGAACTACCAGCAGCTACAGTTTTGTCATCCTTAGTGGCAGTAGTCAATGTAACCTTAGCAAGACCACGCTCTACGTAGATGTCAGCAGCAGCTTCGCCAGAAGATGCTTGAGCCTCTGTAGGGAAAATCTTGTTCTTGTCGATAGCAACTAAAGTTGTTACGCTCTTATTGGTAGAATTGTACAGAGGCGCATTTGCCATATAGAATCCCTTTTTGGTATCTGTAAAATTGGTAGCATTAGCATTAGTTGCTACATTCCATTCAGAGAACTTAGTACCCACTGATGGCACAGTAACCTTTGCATTTGCACCAGAACCATTGTTCAAAAGTACCAATGCGAAGAAATTGCCATTCTTATCGACCTTTTCAAGCTTTGCTGTAATCTTGGCTTGGGTAGTTACACCTGTTTCACTTGGATCCTTCTTCCATGGTTCCATAGAACCCAAATCAACAGTCTTTGCAAGAGTATAATCACCTTCTTTACTGGCAGCTGTACCCTTTTCGAAAACCAGCAAAGTAGCATTATATACATCGTACTCGTTAGCATCACCCTTTTCGAATGTAGGACCACTATCAGCACGTGTACCTCTTGTTGTAGGCAAGTTGATAGAGAAAGATGCATAGCTTGCACCTGATTCATTCTCACCTGAACCATTACCCCCCCCCTACTACTAAATCGTTGTTGCTAGAGCAACTAGCAGTCATAGCAGCCAAAACTGCCAATCCAAAGAAATGTTTAATTCTCATAATTGATGTGATTTTATTGTTAGTTATTACTTTTATTGTTCCGCCTTCATTTCCTCGTAGATCTTTCTGATGCGTTCAGCTTCCTTCGAGTTTCCTGCCTTGGCAAGATGCTTTTCGGCAGTTACGAGGTCGCCCTTCTGCAAATCTGTGCAGGCGGCATTGAGATTGGCTGTCTCATCATCAGGGAAGAGACGGACGGCAATATCAAATACCTCGTTGAACTCAGGAGAACCAGGTTCATAGGTCTGTGCCACCAGATACATCTCCTGTAATGACAACTGCTGAGGCTTGGTCTTCAGGATTACCTTTGCCTCCACAATGTCGAAAGGACGAACGGTATAGGTTACCGTATAGTCGCTGTGGCGCAAACGAGGATAAATCTCACTCATGATGTAGCGATAGCTAGCCGGATAAAGCTTCTTGATTTTCTGGTCCTTTGCATCGGGTGCCAATGATGAGTTGGCAACGGCAAGGATGGCAGACTTATCGGCTAAGTTGCTTGCTTCCACCTTCTTCTTGAATCCTTCCCAGTCTTCTGGGGTGGCGTGATAGGTGAAGAGCTTTTTATCGATGGTGTAGAGATTGCATACATAATTGCGCAGGGCAGCCGCACGGTTGTTGGCAAGTCGCACATTGTTGGCGTAAGGACCGTCTGGCGACGCATAGCCATGAATATCGATATTGGTGATGCTCACATCCTTGTCGTTCTTTACGAGGTCGATGGTGGATGTAATCTTTCTCAGCTCTGTGGCATTCTCACGGAAGTCGGCGAGGATATCGCTCTTGTTGAGCTTGAAGCTCAGGTAAGCTTCACCCTTTTCGGCTCTCACCTTGATGGCTTCAGCCTTTGGCTTCACGTAATGGTCGCGACCAATCTTGGGTATTGGGTTGATGACCGCCATCTGGGTGGTATCCTGATCCATCAGGTTGCCGCATCCGCAGAGGTCTTCCGTCATAGAGAGGTTGAAAGCCTTCATCCACTTCCTGTAGGGAAGGGTCTGGGAGAAGAGCACCTGCTGTTCGGTATCATTCCTGCGTCTCACTACCACTGCCTGGCTGTTTTTCAGTTTGCTGCTTTTGCGCAGGTATCTGATGTTCTGGTTTTTGCCATTGATGATAATGGGATTCAGGGCGATGGTATCTTCTCCGGCAATAAGCGGAGTGAAAACCAGCTGTTGCTCTGATTTGAGCTGCAGACTATCGAGATGGAGTCGGAAAGCAACCTTGAGACTGTCGCTTTTCTTCTGTGTCAAGACACTGTCTATCAGAATCTTGCCTCCAGCCAACCGTAGCTGCGAATCATCTATCTTCTGGGCTTGGACAGTCAATGCGCTCTGTGCAAACAGAATGCAAAGGGGCGAAATGACCGCATAAAGCTTCATTTTCTTCATATTCTTCATCTTGTAAAAGAGGGTTTGATTTTGTTTTTCGCTATCTCGGTGATATTGTTTCTAGAATGCGTATATCAGGGAGAGGGCGGCTTTAGTAGGACCTACATAGTTGCGGTGGTCCTCGTTAAGACATTTGTCACATCTTCCGTAAAGCTTGTATGGGCTGTAGATGTATCCTAATCCGATGGATCCTTCGAGATTGAGATGCTCAGACAGCAGCCATTGGTATCCGTAGGTGAGACCACCACCGACATACCAGCCTTCGTAATGTCTTCCTTTCTCTGTCTTTGGCAAGATGCCGAAAGGCAGGTCCACATTTTTTACGTTGTATTCACCTCCAAGGGCATGGATGCCGAAAAAGTGGCCTCCAAATTTCTGGCAGGTGTACCAGCGGTACTCTGGCATTACGTTCCAGTAGCGCAATTTCTTGTCGCCTGAAAACTTCCAGGGATTCAGGGCGCCGAAAAGCTGAAAAGTGCTTTTCCTGCCCGTGCCTATTTCTAGACCAGCATTGAGCGAGGTGGTTGCCAGACCAAGCAGGTTGGTCTTCAGTGCTACCTCTTGCGCTCGGGTTATTACTGTTGAGAGAATCAGCAGTAACAACATCGGTGTTCGTTTGAACGATCTCTGCTTCATCATCATATTTTTACTCTGTTGATTTTCTTTCTTAAGGATAATGCTAGTTGCTTATTCTTATTTATCGTCATTTACTTAGTTGTATAGGATAAGCCTTGCAGCACGATTGAATGCCGTTGGGTTTCCTTTTCGGTTGCAAATGTAGGAAGATTTTCTCAAAGATGCTTCAAAAAATTGATGGAAATCAAGGGAAATAAAGTGCAAACGTTTGCATTATCGTGCAAGTTGTGTGGGAATACAAAACGTGTGAATATGATATAAGAGTCTGATATATAGAAAATAAAAAGCGAGGGTGTGATTTGCACACCTTCGCTTATTTCAGAACTTCCATCGCCTTCTTCAGACCTCTATCCACAGCGGATGGATTGTTCTGGTAGAGCTTCTCCTTTTCCTCTCCGGTCATCTCGTCGAGCAGATAATCGGGGGTGATTCCCACACTTTCCAGCAGGTTGCCCTGTGCATCCTTGGTAAGCGAGAACGGCATGTAGAAGTAGAGGTAGCTGGTTACATTTCCTATCCATCCTCCATTGCTGGCTTCGTTGTCGGAAGTGAGCATCGCCTGCGCTCCGTAACTGTTTCTGCCTATCGTCTTCACGTGGTCGCCCTGACTCTTCAGGATGAGGGTTGTCACCTCCGACATGCTGGCACTGTAGTTGTCGAGCAGGATGGCGGTAGGGATGTTTCTGCCCAGGCTCTTCGGCGTTACCGTAATCTTCTGCGGAATCCAAGGCGTATAACTGTATGGATTATTATCCTCTTTTTTGCGCACGTAGGCATAGACGGCAGATTGGGTGATGAGATAGTCGGTAAGCAGACGGGTATCTATCACGCTTCCGCCTCCGTTGCCACGGAAGTCGAGAATCAGCTTCTTGATCTCGCCCTTAGCTAGAGGCTCCAGGAACAGGCGGCGGTAACCTTCTACGCAGAGATGATTGTAGGTAAACTTCAGGTCGCTCCAGTAAGCATAGAGTTCCCGCTCATGCCAGAGGTAATCGGCAAGTGCCTGACAATACCAGCTGGCAAAACCGGAGGCTGAAAGCATCTGCTGGTAACGGGCATCGCCCTGCAGCTTCTGTCGGATCTGTTCGCCCATGCCGCTTGCATCAGCAGTAATAGGTAACAGCTTGAGGAGATTCGGCGACTTCTCGTAAGCCTCGCTGGCGAAAGCATAGAGACCGGAATAATCTCCCCGGTTGCTGTAGGCCGCCATCTTCTCGCAGGCTTGGGCTGCATCATCCGAAGCCAGATAGTTATCCATATCGGTAAGCAACTGCGCTGCCTGCTGCTCAGCCTTCTCTCGCTTTCCTGCATCTGTAATCAGTTCCTTCGCCTTGTCTGTTATCTTGGAAGCATCCAGATGATAGGTGCTGGTGGCATTGCCAGGGAGATAGGACTTCTGATACTCGTGGAAACAGTTTTCGTAGAGGGCAAACTTGTTGAAGCCGAGGTAATAGGTGCCCGGCTGCTCCTTCAGGTAACCGCCCATGATGCAGAAACCATCCGAGGTAATCTCGCCGAAGGCTGTACCATCCAGGTTGAGCTGGTCGCGGGTATGATTCCAGTGAGCATTCAGCGGGAAATACTCGGTCTTGTTGCGGAGCGTGCTGTTGAATCTCACCGTTTCCGTAGAAGAGTGGGAGACGGGCAGGGTAATCTTGACATAGAAATGCTGGTCGATGATCTTGTCGATGATTTCCTGGAAATACTGCTTTGCCTTGGCGTTGTCTTCCTGAATCTCCTGCTGGGTGAAAGCGGAGGTATGCTGGAAGGTCTTCAGGGCATCAAACTTGGGTTTGTATTCCTTATATACCTGGTCCCAGGTCTGCGAAGATACGGCAGACTGCTCATTGAGGGTGCAGTAGCGCTGGTTCATCACGCTCCAGAAAACCTGGAACAGGTCGCCATACGACTTGACATCGGTATCGGAATAATCGGAAATCGATTTCTCGTTGGCATCATTGTCTGCCACACAACTGGTAAGCGACATTCCGGTAGTGGTTGTCGCCAGGAGGAAGGCGAAGAGGCATCGCATTCCACCTTTTATATATATAGGGGTTCTCATATTTTAAAATGATTTTTTAGAACTTATAGGCAGCCGAGGCTGTGATGAGGCTGGAGTTGCGGCGGGCTGTCTTGCTGGTACGGGCCTTATCCTGGTAGATATGCGAGAAGCCGTACTGGAACTGGTAGCCCACGCTGGCATCTATCTTGCCGAAGGAATAACCAACCTTGATGCCAGCCTCGCCGCCAAAGAGACTGCGGCGGAGATGGTTCTCATTCTTCCTGAAATCGTAGGTGGTGTTATAGCGGATGTAGGAACCATCGCCCTTGTAACCCTCCATGATGTTCATCGGATACATACCCTTGGTATGCATGGAGGTGAAGTACTCGTAATAGATGCCTACCTGCGGCTTGATCCACAATCCCTTCTCGTGGTAAGGATTATGGAGGAGATAGTAGCCCACATGGAGTGGGATGCTGATGAAGTTGTTGTTGTATCGGGTGTTCCAGGAGTCGCTGCCGAGGTTCTGGTACAGGTAGTCGCGCTGAACGAATCGGATGCCCGCTCCTACCGCCAGCTGATCTACGATATTGTATTCGGCACCGATGGCAGCCGTGAAACCCGGTCGCACCTTATAATAAGTCTCCGACAAGCCCGACACATCCGTATCAAGCACACTGCAACTGACACCAGCTTCTGCCTCCACCTTCCAGCGGTAGGAGCTCTGCTGTGCCAGAATGCCCTGGCAGCAGAAGCCAAGGGCTATGGATAAATATACCTTTCTCATAAAAATGGGGTAGTTTGGGGTGAAAAAAGTCTTAATAGAGAAGAAGCAATCCGGCAAACGCAGAATAGAGTATCATGCGGATGGGATTGATCTTCATCACCTTCACGCCGATAAAGGTGGCAAAGAAGAGGGCGATGGAGATGTAGAAATGCCAGGGATTGG
>UMLJ01019275.1_pt1 | contig 10901 bp, 8 predicted proteins | sample 1966521 | NCBI WGS metagenome assembly UMLJ01 (sample SAMEA4836199, study PRJEB28245) | human gut metagenome | biome: gut microbiome; material: fecal sample | place: Denmark | collected 2008
TTGATACACTTCTTCACCCACAGTTTGATGCAGCAGCTCTTAAAGCAGCTACACCAATGGGCAAGGGCCTTGGTGCTTCACCGGGTGCTGCTTGTGGTAAGATCGTATTTACAGCTGACGATGCAGAAGCATGGGCAGCTAAGGGCGAGAAGGTTGTTCTTGTACGTCTTGAGACATCACCAGAAGATATCACAGGTATGAAGTCAGCACAGGGTATCTTAACAGTTCGTGGTGGTATGACATCACATGCTGCTGTAGTTGCTCGTGGTATGGGTACTTGTTGTGTATCAGGTTGTGGCGATATCATTATGGATGAAGAGAACAAGAAGTTCACACTTGCAGGCAAAGAGTTCCATGAGGGAGATTTCATCTCAATCGATGGTACAACAGGTAACATTTACGATGGAGTTATTAAGACAGTTGATGCTTCAATCGCAGGTACATTCGGTCGTGTTATGGCATGGGCTGATAAGTACAGAACACTTAAGGTTAGAACAAATGCTGATACACCAGCAGATGCTAAGAAGGCTCGTGAGCTTGGTGCAGAAGGTATCGGTCTTTGCCGTACAGAGCATATGTTCTTTGATCCAGAAAGAATCGCAGCATTCCGTGAGATGATCTGCTCAGATACAGTAGAAGAAAGAGAAGAAGCTCTTAATAAGATCCTTCCATATCAGCAGGGAGATTTCAAGGCTCTTTACGAAGCACTTGAAGGTAACCCAGTTACTATCAGATTCCTGGATCCACCTCTTCATGAGTTCGTTCCTACAGAGGAAGCTGATATTGAGAAGCTTGCAAAGGCTAAGAATAAGTCAGTAGAAGAGATCAAGGCACTCTGCAACTCACTTCATGAGTTCAACCCTATGATGGGTCACAGAGGATGTCGTCTTGCTGTAACATATCCAGAAATCGCTAAGATGCAGACAAAGGCTGTTATCCGTGCAGCTATCGAAGTTCAGAAAGAGCATCCAGATTGGAATGTTGAGCCAGAAATCATGATCCCACTTGTATGTGAAGTTAAAGAGCTTAAGTACGTTAAGAAGGTAGTAGTTGAGACTGCTGATGCTGAGATCGCTGCTGCAGGCGCAGATCTTAAGTATGAAGTTGGTACAATGATCGAGATCCCAAGAGCTGCTCTTACAGCTGACGATATCGCAAAAGAAGCTGACTTCTTCTGCTTCGGAACTAACGACCTTACACAGATGACATTTGGTTTCTCAAGAGATGATGCAGGTAAGTTCTTAAATGCTTACTATGATGCTAAGATCTTCGAGAATGATCCATTTGCTAAGCTTGACCAGACTGGTGTTGGTAAGCTCATGGATATGGCTGTTAAACTTGGCAAGCCGGTTAATCCAAAGCTTCATATCGGTATCTGTGGTGAGCACGGTGGAGATCCTTCATCCGTTGAATTCTGCCACAAGATTGGTCTTGATTATGTATCATGTTCACCATTCCGTGTACCTATCGCTAGACTTGCTGCTGCTCAGGCTGCAATCGCTAACAATGCAGGAAAGTAGATTACAACTATATGTACTTCACGGAATTTCTGATTACCAGAGCTGATGTTAATGATTTCATGACACATCGTCCGGAGTACACGAAAGCGAACCGTTTTAAGGATTTCGTTTGTAAAATCTATCTTTGATAATTAGGGGAAAATTCCAAATATTGGGTTTTCCCCTTTTTTATTGGGTTTTCTAAGGATTCTATCTCTTACTAAGAGGTAGAGTCCTTTTATTTTATACAAAATTCCTAAAGGAGGTTCGAGGTTATGAACAACACATGGTATTTGAATCAGTAGATCACAGGACATTTTACAGAGAAAAATTAGCGAGAGCGAGATACAGAGACAGTTATCACAAGTCACTCATTTATATCCTTGGCATATCTGAGGACACGAGACGGCATTGCGATGAAATCTACGTGAAGAAAGTACTGAATTTATGGTATGTTAGATTGTCATTTATCTTTTTATTATGGCTTATAAGGAAACAAAGAGCAATACCTTCTACTGCAAAGCATTTGATTTAGGATGGTATGGGTGATATAATCTGAAATGTAAATATTTTGTTTAGTTATAGGGGATTGATGGGAGTGCTTAGAGTAGGAATTTGTGATGATGGGTCGGCAATCTGTTCGGAAATTGAAAGGATCGTTAAAGAATATGGGAAGAAGCATGACTTGAGACTTGATACAGAGATATGGAGTACGGGAGAGGCACTGGTGGATTATCTTGAGGATGGAAATGCGATTGATTTATTATTCTTGGATATTGATTTGATTACGACCAGCGGTGTAGATATAGGACAGTATATTCGGCATAGACTGAATAATTATAGCATGAAGATTGTGTTTATATCTGCAAATACAACATATGCAATGAGCCTGTTTGATATAATGCCGATGAATTTTCTTGTGAAGCCGCTTGTAAAATCTAAGGTAGAGGAATGTCTTGATTTGGCTGTTATGTTTCTCGTAAAAGAAGAGAAGGTGTTTCAATGTAAAGTGGCTGGTAAAACTCATTATATACCATTTAGATCTATCCTTTATTTTGAAAGTGATGGCAGAAAAATCAGACTTGTCACGGAGAAAAAACAAAAAAATGGTGGCTTAGATACAAAAGTGGATGTGTATGAATATTACAGAAAGATAAAAGAGGTTGCTCAGGAAATTCTGTCGGACGAATCTTTCTTGCAAGTTCATAGGTCTTATATCGTCCAGATTGCTTACATACAAAAATATGAATATACACAGATACTAATGATGGACGGTACACAGATCCCTGTTAGTCAAAATTTTCGGAAAGAAGTACGGAGCAAGATGCTGGAGAGGGGATGAAGAAAAATGTACACGGCAGTATATTTAATGTGCAACATGTTCAGAATATATCTGATTAAGCATCTTACAGACATGTTTTTTCAGGGAGAGAATCCGGATAAGAAACATGTTGTAGGAGTATGTATTGTTTTTTATGCGGTAAACAGCGCGTTGTTTATCTGTCTTAATATATCATTGATTAATCTTATATGTAATGTTCTCGGCATAGGTGCGCTCGTGTGCGTGTATTCCAGAAACAGAAAATATGTGATTTTTATTATTGTAATACTTACTATTGTGTGCATGGGCTGTGATATGCTTGCTACAAGTCTGCTGACTCCGGCATACAAATCAGGAGATGCACTGGATATGCTGACATTCGTCATGGTCGATATGATTATGTTTGTGTTTATGTGTCTTCTGAGAAGGATAATGCAGAGCCGGAATGAGCAACAGATAGTGCCGAGCGTGGCTCTGATAATTGTGCCGATTATCAGTATATGTATACTTTTGTATATGGCTTACATGAAGCATTATATATCAGGCGACTTTATAGCAGTAGGATTGGGACTTTTATGTATAAATTTCTTGGTGCTGTATTTGTATAATATGCTTCTTGAATCCGCTCAGGAAAAATATGAGAACCAAATTCTCAGGCAGTATGTCAAGGAATATTCAAACCAGTTGGACATTATTCTTGAATCAGAACAAAAAGTAAGACGCATGCGCCATGATATCAGGAATCATTTGTCAGAGATACAGCTTCTGACCATGCAGAATAAGCGCGATGAGGTTTTAAAATACATAGAAAGCATGACGGACTATATGCAGAATTCAAGGGCAATTTCAGAATCTGGCAATATTGAGACAGACAGCCTTTTGAATTATATGCTTGGGTTGGCAAAGAAGGACGGAATTCATGTTGAAACGGACATATGTCTGCCGGAAGAATTGCGTAATTCGTTTGAGTTCAACATTGTTCTGGGCAATCTGCTTGACAATGCAGTCAGGGCGGCAAAGTCCAGTGAAGAAAAATACCTCCTATGTTAGAATCAATATGGACAAAGGGACATTGAGGATTCTGGTAAAGAACAGCTACAGCGGTAAACTGCGTAAATCAGGGAGACATTTCCTTACCACCAAAGATGATTCGTATAATCATGGCATGGGTTTACAGAGTGTACAGGATGTTGTGAATCAAAATAATGGTGAGATACAGTTTGAAGCTACTGAAAATACTTTCATAGTCAGAGTTATATTGTTCAATTAACAATGATGTCTGCCAAGCTGCTTGGGGTTATGCCTGCAGCTTCTCTTAATTTCTTGATACGCTCAGGTATGTCAATGACTATTTTGTTTCTATAAAAGGTATGATTATGCTGTGTAAGGTTTCATGTCATTTCCTAGTATATTCTGTTAATTGTTTTCTTTTGAATTCTCCGTAGAAAAATAATGGACGAGACGGAGAATAATATCTACGCCTTCTGGACTTACTCCTGATATTTCAATTAGCTGCAATTCATTTCTTCCAAGTAAATAGTCTGTAGATACATGAAAAAAATCAGCCAAATCAACAAGAGTGTCTATAGAGGGTTTTGATGTACCCATTTCCCATGCGTTTACTGCTGAGCGAGATATGTTAAGTGCGCTTGCCAATTTACTCTGGGTTATACCGATGACTTCTCTCAATTCCCTGATACGTTCAGATATGTCCATTACCATTTTTATTCCTCACAAAAAATACGATTATGTCATGTTACATGTTTGTCCTTTCATTAGTATATTCAATTCAAAGTCAACTATAATTATCTTATTTGATAGTTACAAATGACAAAAAGAACCGGATTTTGGCAAAAAAACACGAGTTATGACAAAAAAGCTGTTAGTTATGACATATGGCGAATTTTAAGAAAAAAATGTGCTATGATTTAGACGGCTAATATCAAAATAGCAAAATATATCACAGGAGGGATGCAGTATGAACAAGGCAAAGAAGCTCGTAAACAAGATGGCAAAGAAATCGGCGGAGAAAGCAGCTAACTCAGCTTGCTGTTTCTGGGCATATCAGCCGAAAGAGCCAAAGGCAGTCAAGAAGCTGCGCAAATTCTAAGAGCCGATGAAGACATTGCAGGAATATGTAACCAACGAATATGACTCCGATGAGGAGAAGGAGATCATAGCCTATGGGCTTGAGCGTATCAGGGAGAACGTGCTTGCCTTTGGATTTACAGTTCTTGTCGGCTTCTGCTACGGTGATGTCCTCTCGGGCGTTCTGCTGTGGGTGTTTCTTTATCCCATAAGGAGCAGCGCGGGAGGATATCATGCGCAGACCAGATGGGGCTGCAGAGTTATGTCGGTTTCGCTTCTGCTTGCAGCTTATACTGCGGTATATGCCGTAAACAGGCTGGCATACGGACAGATGATACTGCTTGGGCTTCTGCTCTGCGCGGTGCTGACTCTATGGCTGCTTGCTCCGATTGGCACGGAGAATAAGCCTCTCGATGATATCGAGCATAGAATTTATCAAAAAAGGACAAGGATTATAGTTCTGGTTGAAACGATATTAGCCGTGTTTACACTGTATGAGGGAATATCGGTCATATATCTGCCGATAGTTATGGCATTTTTAATTTCATCAGCACTGCTTGTGATGGGATGTATTAAGCTGAGAAAAAATAAGGGAAAGTAAACATCAATTATATATTTTGCAACAAATGAAAGGAAAAAAATCATGTTAAAGGGGAAAATATCTTTATGGAATAGAAGTGGAATATTCTCTTCTATGTTGGCATTGCTTTTGTGTATTGCCATGTGTTTTGAATGTGTGCCATTTTATACTGTGGCGGCGGAAGAGACTGAGGAAACTGGTACATATAAAACAAAGGCGATAAGCTGGCTTGTCGGCGAGAAAGACGATGTGAGCGGCTGGGGTGATACAGACCTGATAAATGATACAGCCAACGCTCTGACTATACTCGGAAGAGAAGGAAAGCCGACAGACAGCACTTTCCTTGAGAAATGGAAAGGCAGCCATAAGGATATGAATACCGATGAGATGGTGCATATCGCGCGGGCAGAGTATATGTCCGCAGATTCAAAAGAGGCAGAATCACTGCTTTCTGATATCATGTCCCGCCAGAATCCTGACGGGGGTTTCGGTCTTACAGAAGAATATGAGAGCGATGTCTATGACACCGTGCTTGCACTTTCGGCGGTATGCGCTCAGGCTGTGGCTACACCGACGGATGCGACCGCAGATTACAGCAACGCGGCAGGAGACGCAGCATTCTACCTTGCGGGGAAACAGAAAAGCGACGGAGGGTATGCGTACACGGATGCATCTGACAGCTCACCGTATTTGACGGCGTATGCGGGAATGATTCTCTCCATGTGCGGGTGTGATGATTTACCGGCGTGGACTGCACTTGACGCATACTGTCAGGACAGATTCACAGGGGAACTTTCCGAGGATACATTTGCCGAACAGGCAGTACTTGCCATGTATATGTACAGAAGAGAACTGATACAGGATGCGGATGCTTTCGAGGAGAAGCTTCATTCCGTACAGGGAAGCGACGGAAGCGTGTACGGGGATATCACGGACACGATATGGTACATACTTCTGCTTGACGAGATAGACAGTTATCATACACTGCGCCTTAGCATTACGAACGTGGAGACTGAGACTGATACATATGTGCTGGAAGCCGGAGAGACACAGAGTCTGTCGCTTCATACTGACATATCATATGATACCAATCAGAATGTGACCATGAATGTGCGGTATACCATCACAGAGGACGGAGAAGCGACAGCATCTGTCACAAAGGAGATGGAACTGTCTGCCTCGAATACGAAAGCTTCGCTTGATTCGGCACTTGAGGCAACGGCTCAGGAGGGGAAAGAATATATCCTGAAAACAGAGATTGTGTCGGTGGATGACGAGGCAGAGGTGCTTGCATCAGATGAGATTAAGTTCTCCGTACATGTGACTGAGAGACAAAAGCTCACACTCACTGCTGATGTGACGACAGGAATCGGGTATTCAGTTAATCTGTCATGGAATGATATAAGCAATGATGACGATACTTACAGATATCGTGTATTCAGGAAGATGAATGGCGGCGAATGGGAGACGCGTTCCACGTGGGACGGCTCGGAGAAGGTGAGGGTTCTCAATATCTATCCGTGCTATGCCGCGCAGAATTATTTGAAGAACTGGATGGAGCAGACAGTGAGCGACACGGGTGAGCCTGCCGGCAAAGGGCTGTTTGTCATAGACACGGTATACATAGGGAGTTATAATTCGGACCCGGATAAATATTTGAAGGACGAAAACGGAGATTACAAGTACGACGTGCTGATGTTTGGAACATACGATTCAAATGCCGGACAGGATCTCTCGGAAAAAGGATATGAGGCGACAAAGGCTTTTATTGATACAGGACGCGGAGCCATGTTTGGTCATGATACACTGGCTCGTATATCAAGCTGTTATCATCCCAATTTTGCAAGATTCGCAGATGATCTCGGCATTAAAGTTGCAACATGGTGCAGTTATACGCCGAGCAGCACAGTGAGGGTTGTAAACTCGGGTATGCTCACAAGTTATCCGTGGAAACTGTCAGGAACATTACAGATACCGAGTGCACATACTCTCGGACAGTATTCGGGTGGAGCGCTTTCTTCAACAGTCTGGATGGAATTTGGAACGTGGTACAGCACAGATTCGGAGACAGGAGCAACCACAGCTGCCTATCTCGTGACAAACAACCAGCTTGCCATGATACAGACAGGACACAGCAACGGTCAGGCGACTGATGATGAGAGAAAAGTTTTTGCGAACACACTGTTTTATCTGAAGCAGCTTACAAGCGAAACATCGGCAAAGGACAACTCGTTCTATGATGAGGCGGCACCGACACAGCCGGATATAACTGAGAGTGAAACCGGAACATTTATATGCAAATCCGAGGATATGGGAACTGACTATCAGTACTATGTGGAGGCTGTAAGCTCAGGGCACGGAGAAAACGTGGAATCAAACATAGTGGATGCCACGGCACTGTCCGGCATGAGAGGATTTATTACCGGCATAAGTGATTCGACAGAACCTATGGACGAGCTGAGAAAAAAGACAGATGAAGGAAAGCCGGCGGCTGAGGTGTCGGAAGCTTCTGACGGCACACTGAAAATTGATTTAAGCGAATATGATTTAACCGCATATGAGCCGGGGCAGACGGTGTATCTGCACATATGCGCGGTGGACAATGCGGGCAACATAAGTGATGAGACAGTCATCAGCATAGAGATACCAAAGGGGAAGGAATATCTGAGTCTGGATCAGGCGCTTATCGCAACAGATGGAGAAGTGCAGCTCTATTGCTGCGAGGCGGATATTACAGGCGATATATATGGGGCAGAGACGTTCAGGTTTCAGGGAAGCACGATACATCTTAACGGGACGGCATCATCGGCAGGGAGCCTCTCCATAGCGGGCGGAGTGCTGGATATCGCGGGTATGCAGGAGAACGTACAGCCTCTGGATGTTCCGGATTATACACAGGACATAAAGGATGATATGGAACTTGAGGGAGCTCCTCTCACGGAGATTGCAGTGTACAACAGCACGGATATAATCGTTCCGACGATATGCCTGAAAACTACAGGCGCGTGGTGTAACAGCGTGACGCTTTCGGCAAGCTTGATGTCCGGCGGTGACATATCTTTCAATGCAAACACGATACATTGCGGCGCGGAGGATGAGCCTGTCGTGCTGTGCTCGGAAAAGGGAGACATAAAAATACAGGCTACGGCATTTGAGGGAGAGGGACTGATATACGCACCGGAGGGAACGGTCACGATAAATGTCTCGAAATTCGATTACATAGGAAGCGTTGTGGCAAAGAGGGTAATTATACAGGCGGGTTACTACAACCAGAACCGCATGGAGGGAGAATAAGATGATAGAGAGATGTAAAAAGGGAAAAATATGGTACCGCAGCGTATGCACGTTATTATCTGTTGCTCTGTGTGTATGTATGCTGTCGGGCTGCAGAAGCAGACAGGAGTCAGCCTCTGTCGGAACGAAGACCGCCCAGACATATGCGGATACCGAAAACGGAGAAATAACAACAGATGAAACAGAATCGCAGGATGATTCAGACAAAATTCAGACGGTATGGCAGACTGCAGAGAAAGCAGTCACAGACGAGGCTGATAAAGCAGACGATGTCATGACACAGCTTTCGGAGAGTGTAAGCAGCGGCGATGCGGACAGAGTGATTGAGCTTGCCGATACACTGTCCGGGCAGCTGGACTCATCTTATACTGCGGCGGAAGAATGGCAGACCGCCCTGCAGGAAGTGAGCGATAGTCTGGACGATGAGGCGCGCACTGTATATGAGGAAAGAGAGAAGGCGTTCAATGAATCAGTATCTGAGAGCCGTGATGAGGCATCAGCACTGCTTGCCGGAATAAAAGAGTCGGCGGGTCAGGGGGATATGGAGACAGCGGCAGAGCAGACGGATGAGCTTACAAAGCTTCTTGGCGCTGATGAAACGTATGAGACTTACGGCGAGGATATACCTGATACAGAGCCTGTACACGAGGCAGAAACGGCTGAGTACAATGTTGACGCGGACACACCTGAAGCTTCGTCAGTTATGTCCGAGGATGAAAGCGAGAAAACCGAGTATCTCGCACTTGCCAGTGAGACAGAACTGTTGGATACTGTAAAGGAGAAAGCTGACGAGCTGAAGACGCCGCTGGCAGTATACAACTACATAAAGAATAACATAGGCTATGAGACATACCACGGCAGCCGCAAGGGTGCAAACGGAACATACGACGCCATGAGCGGCAACGACTATGATCAGGCAAGCCTTCTCATAGCCATGCTGAGATATCTGGGATATCCGTCAGCGTATGTAAAGGGAACCATAGACCTCACACCTGAGCAGGCGGTGTCACTTACCGGAGCTGATACGGCAGAGCATGCGGCTGACGTGCTTGCGGCAGCGGGTACACCGGTAACAAAGCTTACGCTTGACGGCGAGCTTGTATATGTGCGCATGGAGCATGTGTGGGTGCGCTCCTACATACCTTATACGGACTACAGGGGAGCCGGAGACGCTTCCGGCAGCTCTGTATGGCTGGATCTGGACACAGAAATCAAGTCATATGAGAACGTGGACAACATCTATGACGCTCTCGATGATGCGGGTTTCAATGATGAGGTGGCGAAGCTTGCTGAGACCGGGGACGCCTCACAGATGGATACGCTTCTTGATACATGGGAAGAAAAGCTCGGTTCGATGGACACGGATTCCATGTATACGAGAAAACGTATTATCTCACAGAAAGAAGAGAGTTATCTTCCGGCTTCGCTGCAGTATGCGACATACGGAGAGACTGTCATATTTGCTGAGATACCGGATTCAGACAGGGACAAGGTAAGCTTCGGCATAGACGGTGATGTGTTCACAAGCTTCACAGCTTCCGAGTTGTATGGCAAGAGTGTACTGCTCGCATACGAGCCTGCCACGGATGCAGACAAAGCCATATATGACAGCTATGACAGTATATTCGACGTACCCGCCTATGCGGTGTACATGAAGCCTGTCATCTATGTGGACGGCGAGGTCACAGCGGAGGGCGACGAGTACCTCGAGATAACCCTCGGGACAAAGCAGACATTTACCATAGGACTGTCGTCGGCTCTAGGCAGCCATGACGTGACAAACGATGTGACAACTGGCTCGATGTACGCGGTCACTCTGGACATGCAGAGCATCACATCCTCAGAGCTTCAGGAAATATATGATGAGGCTTCTGCACTCTCAGACAGCGTAACCGAGACAAATGTCTACAGCACAGATTATCTCGGCAAGCTCCTGACACTTGCGGGCAGGCTTTACTTCGCACAGGTGGATATGGCTGACATAATGACGGCTGAGGCATATGGTGTGACAGCCGTAAGAGACTTGAGCGAGGGTATCACGGGCTACGAGTTGAGATGTGATAAGCTGTACGGACAGGTATCCGGACTCAGCGAGGGCAGCCTGTACATAGACGTGGAC
>UMLJ01044462.1_pt1 | contig 10860 bp, 7 predicted proteins | sample 1966521 | NCBI WGS metagenome assembly UMLJ01 (sample SAMEA4836199, study PRJEB28245) | human gut metagenome | biome: gut microbiome; material: fecal sample | place: Denmark | collected 2008
TAAAGGTCGTTGAGACGTGTCAGAAATTCCACCTTCGAAGGGTCGCGGCGGATAACCTCGAAGCGCTCGGCAAAGAGTCGTTTGACAATAAATCGGCTGCGGTTATGTTCCAATCCGGCAGCAGCGAGCATCTGCCGGAAGCGGATCTCCTGCTCCTCGTTGAGCCGGAACGAGTATTTGTAATTCAGGGTTGGTGATTGGGGATTGTGTTTTCGCTGACGGGTCATTCGATAGAAATTCTGGGGTTCGACTTGGGAGAACTCCGCCCGCCTCGCAGAGCGAGCGTTTTTGTCGGACAAACCGCCGGTTGTCGGACAATAACACAGCTCGCTCCCGTCAGGCGACGGGTACAGTTCCGGCATTCGCAGAGGACAATTCCTCTCTCGAAAAGGCATCTCCGAAACAAAAAAAACACGGGCGGATTCTCCGCTGCAATATTACGAGGATCTTCAGGGATTAAAAAGCGTTGTTGTCGGCCATGCGAGGCCTCCAGAGGACACTGGGGCGGGAATTAGGAGCCTTGTCGTATCTTGTGGCGGAAACTCTCCATCAGTTCGTTTATTCATGCGAAGAGGCCGAAATGAAAACATGCGAGAATGGTGTTTTGAGAAGATCCGCACATGAAATCAACCATCTATGAATGGATGTAGCCAATCTATCGTTTCATCTTTAATATTTGTACTCATGAACCGAACCAAGCAAACTTCAAAGCCAACATCCAAACAAAGTGCGCATAAGAAGGCTTCTATTGATGAGGCCTTTGCGCAGCTTCTCCCGAATCTCCTTCCCGTAACGGTAGATGCTGTGCCGGCAAAGGTCGCTCCGAATGATGCGCTTCTGAACTTCCCGGAGGCTCGGCCCACTTCGGCGACTTTGCCCCACGGAGAGAAGACAGTAGCCTCCGAGCCGGATATGGTGCCAACGGTCACCCGTCGGAAGCGAGTCCAGCTTCCCGATTTCCAGGAAACCTTTTTCAAACCGGTTCGATGCGGTTGTGAACGTTCGGCCATCTACGTCAGCCTTTCGACCAGACGACGGGTGATGGAGGTCCTCCACCTGCTGGGTGGGGACGGCGCCAGGTTGACGGCACTCGTGGACAATATGCTGTGCTTCGTACTTGATCTGTATGGTGATGAATTGAACGATCTTCACGAAAAGAAGAACTGTCGCCGGATGTTTTAACTTCTGTTTGTTCAAGCAGGTTCTTCGAAGGTGTTGGGCGGTAAGGTTTTAATTTGAGACTTTACCGCCCAATAGCCTTTCTCTTGGAATGTGCTTTAGAAAAATCATCACACAGGGAGTAAGGTATTTCGGGGGGGCGTAGCAGACGAAAAAAAGGTGATATGGGACATGATCTTTGAGATTGAAAATCCTCGATATTCAGCCAAATTGATTAACTTTGTAAAATAACACTGCATATTCATGAAATTGAATAAGATTAAAGAGGTGCTTGAAGAGCGCGGCATTTCTCAAATGTGGCTTTCCAAACGTCTGGGCAAAAGTTATGGCATGGTCAACGCCTATGTCTGCAACAGAACTCAACCAAGTTTGGACGTTCTGCTACAGATTGCAGCCATCCTGCAGGTTGATTTGAAAGATTTAATAACAGACAAAGACGAGCGCGAATAAACAATATGGATAGTCAATTCATAACCAATAAAGAGAACGTACTCTCGGACATCATCAACGCGATTCTGCCCAAGTGCGATCATGCCTACTTCCTGGTCGGATATTTTTATTTCTCCGGCTTTGCCGAATTATGCGAACAATTGAAGGATATCAAGTTGAGAATCCTTGTAGGGCTGGAGGTGGAACGAAATATCATCAACGGCATAAAAGAGGTAGAAAATTTTGTCAGTGAAAAGAAGTCACGAGGACAAATTCGAGAAGAATTTTACAATAGCTTCGTTGATATATATAACAATACGGACTTCTTTGACTCGGAAGAGCAGATAGAAAAATTCAAGCTTTTTTTAGAAAAGTTGGACAACGGGACGCTGGAGATCAAGAAAACCGCAGAGCCCAATCATGCCAAAATGTATCTGTTCCAGAACATGGAGTCCGAAACCATCATGGGTACCTTCCCTGGCACCATGATTACCGGCTCCAGCAATTTATCCGTAACAGGCTTGCGGAATCGCCTGGAACTGAATGTTATCTTGCGTAACAAAACGGATTATGAAGCCGGGAAGAACGTATTCGACGAGTTGTGGGATACAGCCATATCGGTTGTGGATGGCGATACGATTGATACGTTCAAGGATCGTGTTATCAAACACATCTGGTTTGAAAAACTATACGCACCGTACAAAATGTTTGTGCGGGTCCTGCACGAATACTTCAACATCCCGACAGATGAAAATATACTGACCCCGGCGGATATTACAGAAGGCACCTATTCCAATCTGAAATACCAAACCGACGCGGTGCAACTGGCACTGAACTCGATCAAAAATCATGAGGGAGTCATCATCTCCGACGTCGTAGGACTCGGAAAAAGCGTTATTGCATCAACCGTCGCCCGCAATTTACGATTGCGTACAATCATCGTTTGCCCGCCTCACTTGAAACAGCAATGGGAGGAGTATAAGGATCAGTTCGGTTTTACCGCTTCCGTTTTCAGCTCGGGAAAGATTGAAGAGGCTTTGAAACATTATCAGATGATTGCCAAACCGGATGAAAAATTTCTGATTATTGTGGATGAAGCCCACAAGTACAAGAATGAGTATATCCTCGATTACAGTATACTGCACAACCTCTGTATGGGTAACAAGGTCATGCTGCTGACTGCTACGCCCTTCAACAATCGCCCCGAGGATATCTACTCCATGCTGAAGCTCTTCCAGATTCCAAGCAAATCTACTCTTAAGACTGTAGAGAATTTGGGCACGGCATTCAAGGAGCTGATTGCGAGATATAAGGAACTGTCCGATTCGCAACGCAAAAAGAAGTTGTCTCAGACCGAGATCAAAGCAGAGGCCGAAGCAATAGCCAAAAGCATACGCTCGATCATATCGCCGCTGGTGGTTCGCCGTTCGCGGTTGGACCTGGAGGACATTCCGGAATATCGGGAAGATCTGAAACGCCAGCATATCTATCCGACCATCCCGGAAGCACCCATCGAACTGGGGTACAACCTGAACGAGGTCAAGGATCTCTACTTGCGGACACTCGACCTGATCTCCCCTTCGGAAGAGGACAAAGAGAAGCACAAGGCGGATCCTGCATTCCGGTATTTCAAAGCCTCTCGATACAAACCGACTGAATACATCGTTCCCGACGAGAAATTGCGGAAGGAACTCGATAAGGAGCTCAATGAAAAGATGGGAACCGGACTGTATATGCTGGCTGGACGACAGGGAGTCGTATCCGATTTCATGCGTCGGTTATTGGTACGTCGATTCGAAAGCTCGGTCGCCGCATTCCAGGAGTCTCTAAAGATGATGATTGAATCATTTGAGCGCATTCAGGCCTGGATTGAGAAGCGCGACAAGGTGCCGGTATACAAAAGAGGCATCCTGCCCGATGTAGAAGACTTTTATGAAACTTCGGACGATGATTTGACCGAGGAGATAACCGCCATGTTCGAGAAATACCAGGAACGAGGATTTTTCGAAATCGACATGAAATACATTCAACGCGAAAAGTTCATGGCGGATATTCAATCGGATCTGCAGTTGCTGAAAGACATTCAAACCGAATGGTTTGGTGAGAAGCCTCAAATTCGATTCGATTATAAACTGGATGCGTTCCGCAAGTTGCTGAAGAAGCTGCGCACGGAGGACCCGAAGCGAAAAATCATTGTCTTCACCGAGTTTGCCGATACGGCCAATTACCTGGGCACGGCGTTGCAGAATGACAATCTGGGCGTTTTCAAATACACCTCCAAGGAGGCCTCTTCGGCCAACAAAGAGACAATCCGCGCCAACTTTGACGCCGGATTGAAACCTCAATACCAACGGGACGATTATCAGATTCTGATTGCGACGGACGCCATATCCGAGGGGTACAATCTTCATCGGGCCGGGACGATTATCAATTATGATATTCCCTACAATCCCACCCGCGTGATTCAGCGCATCGGGCGTATCAACCGAATCAACAAGAAGATGTTCGACAAGTTGTATATCTACAACTACTTCCCGACGGACATCGGAGAGGCTGAAACGCGAACCAAACAGATTTCCACCCTCAAGATGGCGATGATTCACGCCATTATGGGTGAGGATACGAAGGCGCTGACGAGCGATGAGCAATTGCACGCCTATTTCAAGGAGCGATACCAGGCCGAACTGGCCAAAAGCGAAGAGCGCTCCTGGGATACCCGATACCGGAATCTGCTGAACGAGCTGAAAGGGACGGAGGTTTATGCCGAGGCGCTGCAAATCCCGCATCGAGCCCGTATTGGACGCTCCGTCGAGAAGCCAAAATCGGGAGTTCTGCTCTTCGGCAAGAAGGGAAACGACTTTGTCTTCAAGATGGGGAGCGACACGGTCTGTGAACCGACGATGTTGACTTCTGAGGAGGCTCTCAATCTGTTTGAGGCTACGCTCGAGGAGGCCCCGGTCGCCGTAAACGACCAGTTTGACAAGATCTATCAGCACGTCAAGAAACACCTCTTCCGGAATGGGACAACCGACGAAAAAGAGAGGTCGCGTCTCGAAGCCGTCGACAAGCTGAAATTCTGGAGGAAGGGGAAAGTCCTGCCGCAGGACTATCTGGAGGATTTGCTGCGAATCATCCAGAATGACGGTCTGACCGGCGAGGAGATTCGCTTCATCAACAAGTTGACACCCAAAAACGTCAACCACCTGCTGGAACGAATCCCCGAAGAGTACCTCAATCGGGTGGTAAACAAAATGAACAAAGTGGAAGAGGGCGACGAAACGCTGATTCTCGCCGAACAATTTAATTAGTTGAGACCATGAATTTTGACAAGAGATACGACAGACACGAGTTCCTTCGTTTTTTGGGATCCTTCCTTCCGGAGGATTTTACCGAAAAGATCGAAGAGGTCCATTTCGAACACAAGACAACCTACATTCGTCAGGTAACCCGCCTGGGGCGGTGCCAATCGCTCGACCTGCTGGTCTATGAGATGCGGCATAATTCCGTGAACGATGCCCGTGTCGGGCTGTCGAAAGAGGCGTTCCGTTTTCTGGCCAACGAATGGGAAGGACGGGCTTTGGTGCTGTTTGTCCCCGAGAATAACGATGCCAATTATCGTTTTTCGCTGATTACCATCGACCTGGATATGACAGAAGAGGGGAAAACGCTGAAACGCTACTCCAACCCACGGCGTTATTCCTACTATCTGGGCGAGGGCATCGCCTGGTATACCCCCAACAAGTATCTGAACGAGGCAGGACGCGTCAAGGATGAAAAGGACCTGATTGGTCGTTTCTCGGTCGAGGTACTGACCAAGGCCTTCTATCAGGAGTTGTCCGACTGGTACGCCTGGGCCGTCGACGAGGTCCGTTTCCCCAACAAACTGAACGCCCCGACTGACTACAACAAGTTCAATGCTGAAAGCACTATCCGACTGGTCACCCGACTGATTTTCGTATGGTTCCTCAAACAGAAGCACCTGATTCCCGAGGAGTTTTTCGACGAAACCTATATCCGGGAGAATTTGCTTGAGAACTTTAATCCCAATACGAAGGTAGATTTGTTCTACAAATCCAGCGAGAGCAAATACTACAAAGCCATTCTTCAGAATCTGTTCTTTGCCATGCTGAACAGCCCGATTACCCCGGAAGGGAGTACGGAACTTTCAGAGAGGCATTTCAGAAACGGCCGCAGCGACTACGACAACAACAAACTCATGCGTTACGAGTCTTATTTTAAGAATCCGCAGCTGTTTGTCGATTTGGCTAATCGCACCGTTCCGTTTCTCAACGGCGGCCTGTTTGACTGCCTCGACGACAAGGACAATGGAGTCTATATCGATGGATTCTCCGACCGCGAAATCGTGAAAAAGGCATTGGTTGTCCCCGACTATCTCTTTTTTGGCGAGGAGGTTGGAAAGAACCTCGACCTTTCCCGCTGGTATGGCGATAACAAAAAAAAGAAAGTTTCCGCAAGTGGCATTATCGACATTCTGAAGCGCTACAACTTCACCGTCGAAGAGAATACGCCGTTCGATCAGGAGGTGTCGCTCGACCCGGAGCTGCTGGGCAAGGTCTTCGAGAATCTGCTGGCCTCCTACAACCCGGAGACACAGACCACGGCCCGCAAACAGACCGGCTCGTTCTACACGCCGCGCGAGATTGTGCAATACATGGTCGACGAGAGTCTGGTGGCCCACCTCAAACGCACCGTGGGCGACGAACTCGAGGAACAATACCGCCAGTTGATGCGCTATACCGACGAGGAGGTCCCCCTGACCGACGTGCAGCGCAAACAGATTATGCAGTCGCTCTACCACTGCAAGGTTCTCGACCCGGCCTGCGGTTCGGGAGCCTTCCCGATGGGCATGCTGCAACAGATGGTGCATATCCTCAACCGCATCGACCCCGACAACGAGATGTGGAAGGAGATGATGCTCAACGTAGCTATCGACGAAACCTCGGAGGCTTACCGCACGGCATCGTCCGATGAGCGTCGGGAGATGATTGCCGACATCGAGCGAAGTTTCGACGAAAGTGTCAACCGCCCCGACTATGCCCGCAAACTCTATCTCATCGAGAATTGCATCTACGGAGTTGACATCCAGCCTATTGCCATTCAAATCAGCAAGCTGCGTTTCTTTATCTCGTTGGTGGTCGATCAGAAGGCCAACGACAATCCGGCCGAGAATTTCGGCATCCGCCCGCTCCCGAACCTCGAAGCGAAGTTTGTGGCTGCCAATACGCTGATTGGACTGGACAAGAAAGACTCCTCGCTGTTCGACACGCCGGAGATTCTTGCCAAAAAGGAAGAACTGAAGGTTGCCAAGCACAAGATTTTCGGGGCCAAAACCGTAAGAACCAAACGGAAATACAAGGATGCGGTCAATCGCATCCGGCAGGAGATTGCCGAATTGCTCCGCTCGATGGGCGCCATTGGGGAAAGTGAAGCAGCAGTGCTGGCCTCTTGGGATATGTTCGACCAAAACGCCTCTTCGCCCTTCTTCGACCCCGAATGGATGTTCGATGTAAAGGAGGGATTCGATATTGTCATCGGTAATCCGCCGTATATAAATATTGCTAATATAAAAGATACGCGGTATAGAACAATACTAAAACAGATATTCAAATGTAGTAAAAACAAAACAGATTTATATGCTTTTTTTGTCGAATACGGCCTTGCATCTTTAACAAACAACGGGATTCTTGCGTATATCATTCCTGAAACATGGAAAGCAACTGATAGCTTTTCCAAATTAAGGGATATTGTATTAGAAAATAGAATAATTCAAATTGTAAATCTTAAGATAGGTGTTTTTGAGGCTATCGTCCGTCCAATGATTGCTATTTTCAAGAAGGAAAAGAATAAAAACTATTCATTTAGGGTTATGAATGATCTTTTATCATACAAATACGACATTCATATATCGGAAATATTAGAAACACCTGATAAACGTATTGATACAGAATCATCTCCAGAAGATAAATTAATCTTTAAGAAAGTAGAGAAAGCTCCTTTTTCTTTAGGGATGATTTTAAGATTCTCAAGAGGAATCAAAACAAGCAATGACTCACGGTTCGTCCTTTATAGAAAGTTGAACGAGGACTGTAAGCCTGTTTATAGAGGGAAAAATATTAAAGCATATCAATTAAATTGGGCTGGAGAGTTTGTATGGTATCGCCCAGATTTAATGAAAGCAAAAACTGGTTGTTTGCCTCACTCAAAGGATTTTTTCGAGGTAAAAGAGAAACTTGTAACACAAAGAGTTAACAGTTCAATGCAATTATTGGTAGCCTACGATGATCAGCAGCGCTATTTCCTTGATACGGTCAATGTTTCTCAATATAAGTCATGGGATGGTATTACTCCCTTTAAATATCTTTGTGGACTTTTGAATTCAAAACTAATAAACTACTGGTATTCACATAAATATAGGATGCCAACCATCGGCGGTTATGAATTAGAATCGATTCCAATTATAAAAGCTGAAAATAATATTACAACTAACATTGTATTTTTAGTTGAGAAAATCATATCAAAGGGGAAAAATGGTTTGTCATATACAGCAGAACGACGAAAAATAGACTTTATCGTGTATCATCTTTATGGCTTAACCTACGATGAAGTGTTGATTGTCGATCCTCAAACCCCGATCACCCGCGAAGAATACGAAAAAGATATATAACCTTATGGTAACACCTTTGAGCCGTTTCAAGACAAAAGAGGATATTGCGCCCTATTTAGAGAATGAAAACAAGCTAATATATCCTCTGGCGGAGAACATATTATCTCTTTCGAAACACATTATTGACCCATACGAAGATAAATATCAAGCATTTGACAAGAATGCGGCAACGATCGCCGGATTATATATAAAACAAAATCTCTTATATTCAGAATATATTGAAGCGTACAAGGCTGATAAGGTTTACTTGTGTCTCATTTTGCAACGCATTATTTATGAAGCATATATAAAAATGCACTACTTGATAAAGTATGGCAAGTCGGCCCAGGATGAGTATAGATTACAGTCTTATAAAAATAGATACAAATTCTATGAAGAGTATAAAGAATTTGAAGGATATTTTAAGGTAAGGAATGAGAAGTTTTTACAGGACTTGAAGGACGATGGTTTCGAGATTGCCGATTGTGAGAAGATTTTGAAATCAAGAAGGCATAAGAAAAAGAATATGTCACACTTGATAGCAGAATTTGACAACGAAAAGCTCTATACTTCTCTATACGGTCTTACATCTGACTCTATTCATTCTGATTGGGGTGACATTAGACAGGTATATATTTCTAAGACCGATGATGGCAATTATGTGCCAATGATATATACAAACAAACATTTTAGAATACTCATTCCTTTGGTGGATCTAATGATCGACGCATCTCTTGCCTTTCTTAAATGGGATAAAAATCAATCATATATTTCTATTCTTTCTGAACACAAAAGAGTTGTCAATCTAATCAATGAATGTATTTTTGATGAATATAACAAACCTTCAAGTCAATATATGAAAGAATAAAACTCATACCACGAGCGACCTGCATAAAGCCGTGAAGAACTAATTGCTAACCCCTATGTTATGGAATATATAGCCATCATCCTGATACTGGTTTGTTTAGTAATTTCCTATTTGCGCCATCGGCAAAATATGAAATTGCTATGCACTGTCACCTCTCCTGATAGAGGAACGAGAGCAGAACGACGACTGGTAATCAGCATGCTGCGGCGGGGAGTGCATCCCAAAGCGATATTCCATGACCTTTACCTGCAAAAGAGGAACGGTGAGTTTTCGCAAATAGATATTGTAGTTGCTACCCCGCAAGGATTACTTGCCATAGAGGTAAAAGATTATAGCGGATGGCTGTTCGGCAACGAGAAGCAACGATATTGGACCCAGGTCCTGAATTATGGCAAAGAAAAGTATCGTTTTTACAATCCAATCATGCAGAATGCCGGGCACATAAAAGCGCTTCGGGAGCAGTCGGAACAATTTGCACACTTACCTATCTTCAACGTCGTTCTTTTCGCCGGGAACTGTACGCTCAAGAATGTGAACTACTGGGCCGACAATACATTTGTAGGCTATACTGGCAATATTGCCTTTGTGCTGAAAAAGATGAACGAGTTTCGGTTCGCCCAATATACCGATAAGAGAGAGGTTGTACGTGTGCTTCGTAAAGCCGTAGAGAACGGGGATAATCCGAACATCGTTATAAGCCACATGGCCTCTGTCCAGAGAAAAGCGATCGGACAACCACAACCTACCATAAGTTGGAGCCCTCAGATCTTCCGAATAAACTGGAGACGATTAATCAGATATTAGGATAATTCCCGGTTCCATAAATCGCTAATGGCGGGACAAATATCCCGTTAATATATATTCGATATGTGCCTGTGAAAATAGGATGTTCAAGCGAAAAGTCGCAAGTATGCAAGGCAAAAAAACGCATTTGCATTTTTCCGAAAAAACGATTACTTTTATGTCGTAAAAGAGCACAAGGCAAGCAAGATGTAATTCGATGCGATTGTGAAGACACCTAATCGGTGGACAACGTTTTGTAATCGCGTATTTTGCTGATAATCTTTTGGGTGTGCGTGAATGTTCATTTCCCCTACGCACCGCCAGAAGCCGACGAAGAGTCAGGCCAAGTGACAAAGAAAAGCCTTGTAAACGAATAGTTTGCGAGGCTTTTTCCGTTTTGGCACCTCAGCATGAGAAAGCACAAACCACCGGTTTCGGGTCTCCAAATCGGTGGACTTTTCTCTAGAACCGAATCGTCCTGAATAAGGGCGCAACTTGTCGATTTACATTGGATTGCATTCTTATGTAAAAGGAGTTGTAAACATCTTCAGCATGAGTCTTATGCTGCATTGTGTAAGGCATAATCCTCAGAAAAAACTTCTGAGTGAAAGTTGGCTAGGGATGATATCCAATTGATGGGAAAACAATCGGTAAGCGAATAAGATTCACTCGATTCTCTGATTTTTATTCACCGAGAGATGTATATTTTCTAAATTGTCATTGTGAATTTTACTCCATGGGCTTTTCTATTTTAACCATCGTTTGTGGTGAAGGCTATGAATAACACAATTACTTCGTGGAATTGATTATTGGCAATTAATAAATTGTTAGCGTTTTCCCAATCTCAGCCTATGCTGAATCTACGCCATTATGATTATGAAGAAGCAGACTATGTTAGGGACTGTCGTAAAAAGAATAAAACTTTATAACGAATTGA
>UMLJ01048303.1_pt1 | contig 10841 bp, 4 predicted proteins | sample 1966521 | NCBI WGS metagenome assembly UMLJ01 (sample SAMEA4836199, study PRJEB28245) | human gut metagenome | biome: gut microbiome; material: fecal sample | place: Denmark | collected 2008
GAGGATACAGCCCTCGGCCGCACCGTGGGGACGCAGGGCGGGCTTCAGCTGGCGGAGAAGCGTGGTCTTGCCGCAGCCGGAGGCGCCGCAGAGGACCCAGAACTCGCCCTGACGGACCGTGAGGGACACATCCGCCAGCGCGGGGCAGGGCTGCTGGGGGTAGGTGAAGCCAAAATGCTCCAAACGCAGCAGTTCAGGCACGGGGCGTCCCTCCTTTCCGGACGAGATAGCGGCGCCGGGACAGGGCGTCCAGCAGCACCGGCGTAAAGCAGAGCAGGCCGTAAACGGCGAAAAAGCTGACCGTCAGCGGTGTGACGGTGCCGCTGAGCAGCATGGGGTAATACTGAAAGCGCAAGCCGCCGGCCAGACCGCCGCCCAGCAGATACAGGCCGCAAAAGGCCAGCCAGAGGGCGACGGCACCGTCACGCCGGTCAAAGCGGTAGAGGGAGAAGGATGTCCTCCCTGGCAGGCCATAGCCCCGGCAGCGCATACTATCGGCGGTAATGAGCCCGCTTTCCAGGCTCCAGGTGACAACGATGGAGAACACACGAAGGGCGCTTCTGACGCGCCGGGCCGGGGAGCCGGTCTGGGTATCACGGCCCAGATGCCGCTGGGCCTGCGCCACGGCACGGAGCCGCCGGACAAAGCGGGGCACAAAGCGGAGGATCATGCTCAGCAGCAGCGACAGCGCCGGGATGACGCGGCCAAAGAGGTACACCACCTTGTCCGAGGTGATGACATCGGTGACGCAGACGAACCACAGCGCCACGGCGCTGAGCATGGCGCCGGCGGCCAGACCGTAGAGCAGGCTCTCCAGCGTCAAAGGATTGCCGGAGGGCAGGTAGGCCAGAATGGTGACGCCCTGGTGGACAAAGGCCGGGTTCAGGGCCGCCGCCAGGAGGGCCATGGGCAGCAGCCACAGCAGGTGGCGGCGCAGGCCCTTGCCGCCCAGCAGACGGGCAACATACCACCCGCCGCCCAGCGTCGACAGAACCAGGCACACCGGGTGCATCAGCAGCATCGCGCAGGCGATGACCAGGGCGAAATAGGCAAAGCTCACCGCCGGATGGCAAGTGCGCAGCGTATCGTCCATGGGATCACCTCCTGCATACATGATGTCTTAACCTTTTGATTATACCCTGCCGCCAGGGGATACGTCAATCCTGCGTGCGGAAAAAGGGCGGCAAAAGCCGCCCTTTTGTCAGCCCATGTAGGTATTGCCCACGTCTGCACCCATATTACAGGTGTAGAGCCACTGAATGTTCTCGCCGCCGGAGAGCGTATAGCTGTCCGCTCCATAGCTGGGGAAGGTTCCCCCCACGCAGTACATCCAGCCGGAGCTCCTGCCCACATTTTTTTCGAACAGGCCATTGATGCCCCTGACATAGCTGCCGCTGGAACTCACCGGGATACCCGCGTCACCGCAGGCCCGCTTCAGTACGGACATGACAGACTCACCCTCGGTGATGGTCACCGTGGCGGACAGGATCACGCCGTCGGCGGGGATAAGGCCCTTCACGCCGTCGGAGCACTTGTCCATATTATCAAGCACCGTGGCACAGGAAATGTACAGCGATACGGACGCCGCCGGCGCCGGGTCAGGTGCAGGCGCAGGGTCCGGGTCCAGCGCAGAAGGCTGCTTCTGTTCCTGCTGTTTCTTCTCTTCTTCCAGCCGCTTCTGCTCCTCCAGGCGCTTGGCTTCCTCCTGCTTTTTTGCGTCCTCCTCGGTCTTTTTGGCTTCACCAGCCGGCTTCTGCTCGTCAGACTTCTTATCGTCCGCGGTCTTATCCTTAGTCTTTGCCGCGTCCTGCTTGCCGTCAGCCTTGGTGGTGCCCGTTTCAGCTGTGTCGTCCTTCCTGGTGTCCGTGGTCTGCTCCTGCGTTGCCGTGGGAATGTTGCCGGGGGCGTACGATACGGTCTTTTTTCCGCAGGCGGCGCAGGTCAGCAGCAGGGACAGCGCCAGCGCCAACAGCCAAAATCGGTGGTTTTTCTTCATATCTCTCATTCCTCATAAAAGCGCCATACGCAGAGGCGCTTTCGCGCCCCTGCGTCGGCTGTTCTGTTGTTACTTGGAAACGCGCTTCTTCCGGGTCAGCACCACAACGGCTGCCGCCGCCAGGACCGCGCTGCCCAGCCAAATGACCATCTGGCTGTCGTCCGCCGTATTGGCAGAGTCGGTCTTGTCCGGCGTCGCGGTGGGGTTGTAGTAATAGTGGTTGGTGGACTCCGTCCAGCTGATGGCCACAGGAGACAGGCCGGTCAGCGTCACCAGCAGGCCGCTGGGGGTTTTGGTGACAGCGGGGAATTCCACGGTGCCCACATCCAGGCCGCAGTCCGCCATAGTCACAAGGTGTGCCACGGTAAAGCTGTACTTGCTGTAATTGGCCGCAATAGCCTCAGGATAGGGCAGCAGCACGGTGATCCTGCCGTTTACCAAGTCCGCCTTGGTAGCGGGAGTCTCCACCTGCCCACCGTCCACGGTGGTGATGATCATCAGCCGCACATCAAACACCGCGGTGTTCTCCGCTGTGTTCTTGCTGTCCTTCCTGGAGATCTGCAGCTGCAGCTCGGCTTTGATCTTTTCCTCGCTGTTCAGCTTCTCGTTATCCCGCAGGGTATCGGGCACTGTAATAGTGCCAGATACCTCGATGCGCTTCATCGTACCATCCTCGGACTTCACCGCACCGCAGACGCACTGGATGCCGTTCACATAGGTGTGCCCGGTCTTGTTGACCACCGCATGGCAAACCTTGCAGACGTTCCAGTGGTCATCTTTGTCTGCGAGCATCTCTGTGCCGGGGGTGTGGCCCAACGCAGCGATGACGCGGGTCTCCTCCTTGGAGCAGACGGTGCAGATGCGCTTCTCCGTGCCGGTCTCGGTGCAGGTGGGTTTCTTGGTGGTCGTCCACTCACCGAACTTGTGGCCTGCGGCAGGAAGCGTCTGAACCTCCACCGCGCCGCAGCGCGTGCAGACGCGCTGGCGGGAGCCATCCGCTGTGCAGGTGGCCGGGGAGACTACCTGCCAATCGCCGAAGCTGTGGGCGCAGACGGCGTCGGTCATATCGTAGAGGGCTTTGGTCCTCCGGCAATAGCGCTCGTAGGCTGCCATGGCATAGAGGGCCTGCTCGGTGGCCTTCTGGTCAGCCGTCTTGCCCGAGGCCGCATGCTTAAAGCCCTGACCCTCGCCGAGGTAATACCGCAGCAGATCGCCCAGCACGCTGGTGGGCGCACCATCCACGGTCTTGACAAAGCTGCTGTCGCTGTTGGCGTTCAGCTGCAGGGCGGACAGGGCCACCACCACCTGAGCGCAGCTCTCCGCACTGGTATAGCCCTTGCCCTTGTACTTAGCGGACAGCCATTGCAGCGCTTTATCGACGGCGGCGTTCACCGTGGTATCGTAGCCCTCGTTGTAGTAGGGCGCCAGCGCCTGCAGCGCCATGGCGGTCATGTCCACGTCGCCGACGGGTTTTGTGTCGGCGCTGGAGCTCCAGCTGCCATCCGCATTCTGCTGGGTCAGGATGGCCTGTACCAGCCAGTAGCTGTCCTGGGTATAGTTGCCGCTGTTGAGGGCCAGCAGGCCGAACACCAGGCCGTTGATATCCGTGTCACTGGTATTGGTGACCTGCATGATATTCCGGTCCTGCAGCGCCGTCAGCAGGTTTTTGCCGCCCACGTTGGCGGGGTCCTTGCCGATGGCGGTAAGGGCCAGAATGATACGCTCGTTGTCGGTGACGGTGGGGTTATGGCTCTCGGGATCGAGAAGAACGCCGTCCGCGCCCATATTCTTCTGCACATAGGCCACGACCTTACCGTAGTAGGCCTGGATGTATGCATCGGACAGCTCCACGCCGGCGCGGGCCAAGCCCAGCACCGCCCACTCGCCGCGGTCACTGGCCACAACGGGTGCGGGCACGTTGTTCTGGATGTACTTCTTGGTGTCGGCGTACACCTTGTCAAAGTTGGGGACCTCCGTGCCGGGATCCACAGGCTCATCGGGGTCCACGGGGATATACTTGTTCGTGAAAAACAGGCGGACAGTGTCGCCGTCATGGATAAAGGTCGCATCCAGCGTGGTGTTGGGCAGCGTCTCCTCACCCTGGGCCGGCGTGACGCCGAACATCCAGCCGGAGGACTTGCCGTCATCCTTCTCGCCCAGTGTTTGGCCCTTTGTGTCCGTAATGCTCTTGAGATACGCACCGCTGCCGGTATATTCGTACTTGGCATTGTCCAGGCAGGCCTTGACGGCATCCCAGGCCGTCCAGTCATTGCTGGCCTTCCCGGTAAAGGTGTAGTTGGTCCCGGTAAAGCTGTGCTTGTTTTCGTTATAGCTGTCCACCTGGACGGTGACGGTGATCATCGCGTTCTCGTTGGGATCATCTTTTTCCGTCAGGCCCGTGACCCTCAGATCAACGCTGACCGGCTGCTTGTAGAACTGCTCGAAGAGCTTGTACTTCTCCTTTGTCTCCTCAGTGCCGTTCAGGCCGAATTTCTCCCAGTACTGGGCGTACTTGGTGTAGGTCAGGACGCTGTCCAGCGTAACTGTCGTATTGTACTCCGGCCGGTGCACACGCAGGAGCTCATTCTCGATGACGGAGGGTCGGGAGGATCGGAAGCAGCGGTATTTCTCCGTATCGAGCCAGCCGGGGATATCGTCGGCCTCGATGCCGTCGAAGGTCATATTCACCGTGCCGCGGATGTATTTCAGCGTGCCGTCCTCGTTTTTGCAGATCTCAGCGAAGGGATACAGGTCGGAGGTGACCTTGGTCTTAGCCGTATTCTCGTTCTTGATACCGTCCCAGTAGACATCCCCGGTCAGCGCCTTGGTCATAAAGGCGGCAGCGTCATCCAATTCCTGCTGTGTAAAAGGCTGAATGGTGAAGCTGAACTCCTGACGGGCCAGCAGCTGGCCGGAGCTGCGGGTGGTGATAGTGACCACGTATCTGGCCTCTGCCGCTTCCTCACCGGGCAGCGGGCGGTAGACCATGGCGTGATAACCGTTGAAGCCCAGCACGTCCGGGGTGAGGCTCACCATCGTGACCTTCTGGTTATAGCTGTCGGTCATGATGCCCTCCTGCTGCAGCAGATAGGGCCGGGGCATCTGCAAATCGGCATCGACTTTGCTGAGATCGGGCTTCGTCGTTTTGTCCACGAAGTCCACCAGCAGAGACTGATAGTTGTCCGTCAGGGCCGTCTGCATCTCGTTGGTGGCGTCGATGTCAAAGGGCGCTACCGTGATGTCAAAGAACACGTCGGCGTAGACCTCCACACCGTTCTGCCCCGTGATATGCTCCTTTATATACGGATCGTCGTCAAAGTCGGTATAGGTCACGCGGGCGATCAAAGTTTCCTTGCCGGCATCCTCGGGCAGCTCACCCTCGGCAGGCCGCACGGGGCGGACAATGTTGCCCACGCCGGAGGCGCTGTCTTTATCGCTGCTGATATACAGGCAGTTGGAGTCTTCCGCGACATCCACAACAGCCCACTGGACCCGCATATCGTAGCGGCCGGAGATGCTGTAGGGCAGCGTCAAATTGGAGGTAATGCCGCCAACCACGGCGTGGCGATCCCAGGCGCCGGTGGTGTTCGTCTCCGCTTCGTTGGTGTTCTCGCCGCGGATCATCTCCCAGGTCAGCGTTTTGGCAGCTTCCGTCAGCTGTGCCTGCACATCGTCAAAGCTGCGGCCCACGATCGCGCGGGTGGTGATAGTCTTCTCCGCACCGCCGTAGGCGACTTTGAACTCCAGGCCGGCGTAATACGCCTCCTTCAGCTGGACAGCGCCGTCAAAGAACTTGACATCGCCGTTCGCGGTGATGTACTCATGTGCCGCACCGTCAAAACCGCTGGCTTTAGCGCTGCCGTCCGTATAGGTAATGACAGCCTTGTCGGCCACATCCTTGTAGCCCATCTCCTCCAGCAGGCGGCGGAAGGCTTTTTCAACACCCTTGCCGTTGGCGTCGGTGGTGTCGTTGTAGAGGCCCACCCCCTGCAAAGGCCGCACCGCCGCATTGCGCGCGGTGATCACGGCGGCGATGTCGTCCAGTGTCTGCTGTTGCTCCGCCGCTTTGGACCACAGGCAGAGGGTAAAGGTCTTGACCTTGCTCTCGCTGCCGGAGGTCAGCGTGGCCTTGAGGGTGACAGTAGCCTTGCCGCCGGCAGGCGCGGTGAGCGCGCCGGTGGCGGTGTTCACCAGAGCGTTATCCGCCGTCCAAGTGAGGGAAACGGTCTTCTCTCCACTGCCCTCCGCGGGAACGGTGACGCTCGTGGGCAGGGTCAGGAAGCCGGTATAGGTCTGCGCGGTCTCCTCTTCCTCCTCCGGGTCGCCGCTCACCGGGGTAAGGCCGCGGAGCTGATAGACGCCGGTGGCATCGGCCTTCAGAAGGTCTGCATTCTCGGCATCGAGCCCCAGTTCCTTATAGAAGTGCTTTTGCAGGGCGGTCAGGAAGTAGTCGTGCAGGTCCGTGACCGCTTCGCCGGGCTCTTCGATGCCGTATTGCTCACAGAGGTCGGCCTTATCGTTATAGTTCTCAAGGTCATAGAGTCCCAGCACATTCTCGGCGTACCAGTCGGCCTTGGCTTTCTTGGCGGCGTCGGCGGCGCTCATGCCCCGCAGGGACAGGCTCTGCTGGGCCTGGCTGACGGCCCGCAGGTCGTCGGCGGAGAGCACGGTGCCGCCCTGCCAGGGCAGAACGGGGAAACCGCCGTTGAGGGTACCGTCATCCTGATTCATGCCCATGTCCACGGCGAACTCCGCGGAGCGCATATAGTCCGCGGTATGGGCGGTCATGCCGCTGGTGGTACCATCCGCCGCGGCCTGTGGTGCGACGGTGTCCAGATAAGCGCAGTTGGTGATGGTGGCGCCGGAGTTCACCTTGCCTACCACCGCACCGAACTTACTCTCATCTGCTATTGCGAACTCTCCTGCCACATAGGAACCCTTGAGCTCTGCATTAGCGTTCAGTTCGCCTACAAGGCCGCCGCGTTTTTGATTGATAATCTTATTCGGCTGCGTCTTTTTTACCGCGAGAGTACCGGTAAAATAGCAGTTCTCGACAACACCGTATGCATATCCGGCAATGCCTCCCAAAGATGCGGATGTACCATATGTACTATTATCGTAAGCATCCTTGACGACAGCCCTACTAACGCAACCACTAATCACACCGTTGCCGGTATTCCGTCCAGTAATGCCGCCGATTGCCGATGCACCATTATATCCCCCGCTGGAGAACGTGATACTACCACTGACCATGCAGTTCCGTATCGTTCCTGCACTGGAATTGGCAACACCTCCCAAAAGCGACGAAGTACTGACAATCGCGCAATTCACACGCAGATTTTCAACTACGCCGCCCTCTGCAAGTTCCCCCACAAGGCCGGTTGTAACGAGTCCACTAACGGTGTAATTATCGCCGTCCAGGGTGCCGGCGAACTTATTGCTACTGGTGCCGATGGCCGTCCAGGTCTTGCCGTTGAGGTTGATGTTGGCGGTGAGTTTGGCGCTGATATCTCTCTGCCCGTTTTGGACGGCATCGGCAAACCAGGCCAGCTTCGCGGCGGTATCGATCAGGTAGACACCGCTCTCGTCCTGCGTGGGCGCGGTCTTGGTCGTGCCGTCCCATCCCTCACCGGCATAGGTCAGTGTTACCGTGATGGTGTCGTTTTTGGCAGCGGTAAAGCTGCCGCTGACCGTGATATAGTCCGCCTTGGCGACGGTATAGGCATACGTCTCGCCGGCGTAGACGATGTATGCGCCGTTCTCGTCTGCTGTGATCGTGCCGCCCACGGGGTGGGTCACGGTCACCGTGGCGTCCGCCGGAGTTACGGCAAAGGTCAGGGTACGGGTGGCAAGTTCGCTCAGCGTGATGGTCTCGTTCACATCGGCGCTAACGGTGATGTTCCCCGTCTTGGTCTCGTAGCCGAACTTGCTGACGGTGTAGGCATAGGTACCGGCGGCAACGGTGTATGCGCCGTTTTTGCCGGTGATCTCCGCGCCGCTACGGTCCTTCAGCACCACCGTTGCACCGTCGGGAGTGTTAAGGGTGAGGGTGTGGGCTGCGGCGGCGGCAAAATCCTTGAGCCGGACATAGTAACTGCTGCCACTTTCGCTGAAAGACAAGGTGAGTTTTTCATCCTTATTCAACACCGTGCTAAAGGTTTTCCAACCGTTCTCCTCGTAGGCTGTCAGCAGAGTAGTACCCTTTTTCACGGTAAAGGCAGAATCGTCTTCCCATGAATATTCGGCTTTATTTCCCTTTGCAAGATACCGGAAGGACACCAAGCGGGACTCTGTCGCCGTCAGGGTCAAGGAAGTCGCACCGTAACTCCTTCTATTGCTCTCCAAATAGTTCCCACCAGCAGCCCGTACCGGTTCAAAGCCATATCGTGTGCCGTTCTCGGCGGTGATACCGTCCAGGCCGGCAAAGAAATCGTTAAAGGTCAGCGACTTGACGAACTCCAGGCCTATGGTCTTGGCAGCCTTGACCACAAAACTCCCAGACAAGGTATCGCAGCCATCCAACTTGGCCGTGTAGGTATAGTCCCCAGCGGGGAGAGTGCAGTTCGCGCCGCTGCCCGTGTAGGCGGTGATACTGCCGGACTTGACGGTGATGGTCGGTTCGGCGTTCACGCCCTCCGGCTTGGTGATGTTGAAGGTCACCGTCTGCTTTGCCAACTCGGTCAGCTTGACGGTCTTGTTCACATCGGTGGTCGCAACACTGATCGTGCCGGTGGCCGTCTCATAGCCAAACTTGCTGACGGTGTAGGTGTAGTCGGTATTCTTGGCAGCGATATAGACATTCTTGCCTTTTTCGCTGTCCGCAGACTCCTTGTAAACGGTGGTGTTTCCCTGTTTCAGTGTTACCGCCGCATCATCGGGGGTAAACTTCAGGGTAATGACCGGCAGCTTGACAAGGGTAACGGTAATGGTGTTGTTCCCCTCTTGGGCGGTAAACTCCTGCGTTACCTTTTCGTAGCCTTTCTTTTCCACCGTATAGGTGTATTTTTCGCCAACTGTCAGGGCATAACTTCCGTCTGTACCCGCTGTCAGGCCGGTTTAGCCCTTTTTCAGCGTCACAGTGGCATCAATTGCCGTTCCTGCCGCATCCTTGACATCAAAGCGCACGGTGGGCAGCACCTCGGCGCGGAAATTGCGCAGCCAAATGCAATCTTGCCCCTTGTCCCCGCTGCTATCTTTTCGGTAGTTTACGGTGACCTTATCCCCGGCATTTACAGCGATGGAAAACTCTTTCCAATCTTGCTTTTCACCACTGTATCCGCCGCCGGTTGAACCAAATTGGTTTCCCTGTTGATTGTTAATATCTACGCGCAGGCCATCATAATTTTTTTCGGAGTCGGTTTTGCAGTCAAAGGTCAACTGGGCAGCCTTGGCAAAGGTCAGGGTCAGACTGGAGGTGGTGTTGCCCTTCTTTTCATTGGTGGATTTCAGGACATAACCGCCATCCAGCAGCACCGGCTCAAATTTGTAGGAGGTGCTGTTTTGCGCTGTGGCAATGCCATTGAGTCCCGTGAAAAAGTCAGCAAAGAGCATTGCGTCCTTCACCTTGATGGTAAAGGTGGCGGTTTTGCCCCTGTACTTGACAGTGACGATTTGGCTATCTGTAGGATTTTCGGTGCTAAAGCCCTCACAGGTCACACCGGCGGCGGCATAGTCGCCTTCAATGGTGCGGGTTTCATTGGTGCCATCATAGTTCACCGTGAGGACCATGCCGGTCAGGTCAAGTTCGGCATCGCCCTTGTAGTACTCCGTCTTTGTGGGAGCCTTGGTCACCGCAATGCTCTGCACCTTTTTCAGCGCCACGGTTTGGGTGCTGTTCTCGTTGGGAGTCACGGTGCCGGAGGCGGGCTCATAGCCCTCCTCGGTCGTCTCGGCGGTGTAAGTATAGGCGTGACCCTTCAGCATCTGATAGGTCGTTCCCTCGGTGGGCGCAACCTGCGTCTCGCCGTCCTTGAGGGTGAGCGCGGCACCGGCGGGAGTCACGGTAAAGGTCACGGTGACCCACTGTGCAGCATCCTCCGCCAGCGTAACAGTAACATTGGCAGGATTCGCCACGGGGTTGTCGTTGCCCGTCACGGTCACGGTGCCGGTTTTTGTGGTGTAACCGTCACAGGACACGGTATAGGAATACGGTGCATCGGCGGCGGGCAGCGCCACGGTGGGGGAGCCGGTATAAGTGCCGCCGTTGATTTCGAGCGTAGCATTCGCGGGAGCAATGGTAAAGGATACCGCCGCGGTGGGGGTCTCCCAGCTGAGGGCGGGATAGTCGCCGGCCTTAGCCATGAAGGCCTCCCCTAACAAAGCCGCAAACGCGGGGGATTTCATTTCATCAGCGGATTTGTACCCCGTTTTTTCGTCTCTGCTTATTGGAGTACTCCCTTCAAAAATGTAAATGATATCTTTTCCCGTTCCTTCGACCGCATACGAGTTTTTAACAGATACAGCTGGGGACGTACTAGTCGCGACTCCAACCAGAGCAAAACCGCCGGTCGCTATGGCTCCTGTACTATAACAGTTCTCAACCGTTACTCCCTTAGTTCCGCGCCCTACTATTCCTGCGAATCCAGATGTTGCCGTTACACTCCCAGTGTTGTAACAATTCCTAATTACATGTGCTCCTTCAAGATTCCCTGCTATGCCGCCGGTTTGTTGTTTACCTTCCGCAACAATCGCTCCAGTATTTGCACAGCTTTCGATTGTGGCATAGCCATTGGCGGGATAACTATACCCCAGAATCCCTCCAACACCTTTTCCAGTGCCTGTCACAGTTGCAGTATTCTTGCAATTAACAACTCTGATTATCTCCAAAAAGCCCGGAAATACGGGC
>UMLJ01028561.1_pt1 | contig 10798 bp, 10 predicted proteins | sample 1966521 | NCBI WGS metagenome assembly UMLJ01 (sample SAMEA4836199, study PRJEB28245) | human gut metagenome | biome: gut microbiome; material: fecal sample | place: Denmark | collected 2008
GGCGGTTTAAACTTTGCTAATTTGGGAACATGCGGACATTCATATTAAGTATTATCAACATACACGTTGCTGTGATGAAATATTTCTACAAACACTTTTATGGAATTCTCCCTTCAAAAAAAATATTTACAACAAAGAGAATGAATTTGAAGGATGCATGCGTCTTATTGACTGGAATAGAGGATGGCCATATATATGGGGGCAAGATATAGAATATGATAAGAAATTAATATTATCATCTAATTGTTTTTTTGCCCGTAAATTTGATATAGATAAATATCCTGAGATTATTTCATATATAAAAAATAAAGAGAATCATAATGAATGATAATATATATATGGTATCGATTTGCATCCCAATATATGGGGTGGAAAAATATATAGAACGATGTGCAATAAGTTTATTTGAACAAACTTATCAAAATATTGAATATATTTTTGTAGATGATTGCACACCGGACAAGAGTGTTGAAATACTGAAATCTGTTATTGAAAGATATCCGAACAGAAAGCCTTATGTTCGAATTATCAAACATAAAAAGAATCGTGGGTTGGGCTCAGCAAGAAACACAGCCGTTGATGCTGCGAAAGGAGAATTCTTGATGCATGTTGACAGTGATGATTGGATTGATAACGATTGTGTAAGACTTTGTGTAGAAAAACAGAAAGAAAATGATGCGGATATAGTAAACTTTGACGCTATTAAACATTGTAAAAATTACAACACTTCATTAAGACATGTAGAAATAGGAAGTGCCAAGAATTTAACATTAGCAATTCTTGAAAGAGAAACACTATTTACTATATGGGGGCGTTTAATAAGATCATCTTTATATAAAGATAACCATATTTCCGTTAAAGATGGTATTAATATGGGGGAGGATTATCAAATAATACCAAAATTAACATATCTGTCAAGAAAAATAGATTTTGTGCATGACTTGTTATATCATTACAATTGCCAAAATCAGTATTCGTATTGTTTTACATTTTCAGAAGAAAAGGAAAAACAAATATTAACCACAATGGATATTCTTACTGAGTTTTTTAAAGATAAAAATGAATGCTTTACATATGCGCTAAATAAAGGTAAAATTAAGGTTTATTGCGGATCACGTATTAATGCATGTAGAAATAACAACAAGGAGTACTATCTATTGATAAATAAAAAGATAAATCAATTTGGCAAGAAATATCAAACTTGTTTATCTTTACCTCTTCGAATATCATTAATGATAAATAACTTTCATGTACTTAAATTTTATTTGAAAATAGCGACTTATATAAAGCATAATATGGAAAAGCGTTTAAACAATATTTAAAGTATTATTTGTCAGAAGATTTTAAAAGATTCAATAATAAAAAGCCCAATATAAAAGATTTATTACCACATAATGAAGTTTGGTATATCTATCATTATATTAGACATTTAAAGTATATTGTGTATTATAAAAATACAAAATGCTCAAAGATATTATTTTTGTATCATTAGTTTAAATATAAACATTTAAACTTTAAACTTCGTTTTGCGATATATCATAATACAGTCAAACCTGGATTTAGAATATATCATATAAGGAGATTTTGTTCATGTTAAACTTACATGCAGAATAAGTAAAAATTGCACAATATTGTCTATTGTAGTTTTGGGTAATAAATACGAAGGAGAAGATAATAGTATTATTAAAGTTGATGATAATTGCTATATCTGTCTCAGAAAAATATTAGATTAAGTAAAAATAGGTAATAATGTAACAAATGTAGCAAATGCTGTTGTTACGAAGGATATCCCAAACAAAACTGTTGTTGGATATATTCTTGCTAAAATCAATAAAATAAAAAAATAAATCATGTTTATTATAAAGTTAAGTTTATCATTTTCTTTTTTATTAGATAAGTTTTTGAGTATATTTTTATAAGAAAGAAATGAAGCAATGTGGGAAAAATGTTTATTTAAGGCCAACGGCTTCAGATTTAAAAGGTTTGTGGAATTTAAGTATTGGTGATTATACTAGTATACCAAAAGGTTCTGTTTTCTATTGTACGGAAGCTACTCTCACAATTGGCAACAAAGTTATATTTGGCCCACATCCAACAATAATAACGGGAGATCACAGAATAGATGTTATAGGAAAATATATAATTGACTCTCATAAAAAATTGCCTGAAAATGATGCACCGGTAATAATTGAGGATGATGTCTGGACTGGAGCTAACATAACAATTTTAAAAGGTGTTACAATTGGTAGAGGTAGCGTCGTCGCTGCCGGAGCTGTGGTAAATAAGTCTTGCCCTCCATATTCAATAATAGGTGGTGTTCCTGCAAAAGTTTTAAAATTTAGATTTACAATTGATGAAGTACTTGAACATGAAAAGAAACTATATCCTGATGATAAACGTTATACAAAAGAAGAACTGATAGAACAACGTAAAAACTATTGCAAATCATGAAAAAGGTATTAGTTGTTGCTACCTCACGAAAGACCCGAGGTGGAATTACATCTGTAGTTAAAGCTCATGAAACAGGTGAGCAATGGAAAAAATATTATTGCAAATGGATTGAGACGCATAGAGATGGTAATGTTATAAGAAAACTATGGTATTTATTCACTGCTTTAATAGAATATATATTATTACTTCCATTTTATGATATTGTCCACATCCATGTAGCAACTACACAATCGGCGAAGAGAAAAATGCTTTTTCTTTATCCGGCAAAATGGACGGGTAAAAAAGTTATATTGCATTTTCATCCTTCAAATGAGAAATTCTTATTTGAACCAAATAATAGGAAACTATATAGAAAGCTTTTTCTTAAGGCAAATCTAATTTTAGTGTTGTCTGAACAATGGAGAAGATGGTTAAAAGAAGCTTTAGATATAACAGAAAATGTTGAAGTCTTATATAATCCTTGTCCAAAAGTAAATAGACGAGATGACATAAGAGAACATAACATTCTGTTTGCCGGAACAATAATACCACGCAAAGGCTATATGGACTTGATACAAGCTTTTGCTAAAATAGCTGATAAGCATAAAGACTGGATTGTTGTTTTTGCCGGTAATGGGGAAATAGACAAGGCAAAAGATGCTGTAAAAAAACTGAATATCGACAGGCAAATAAAATTCTTAGGTTGGATCTCAGGTCAAGAAAAAGAACATGCTTTTCAGACGGCTTCAATATATTGCCTAGCAAGTGACGGAGAAGGTTTCCCTATGGGTGTGTTAGATGCGTGGGCTTATGGTATACCCTGTGTTGTTACTCCTGTAGGAGGAATACCTGATATTGTAAGCGACGGAAAAAACGGACTTGTTTTCCCTGTTAGAGATATTGATGCTTTATCTAAGAAATTAGAAATTCTTATTTCTAATGAAGAACTAAGGAAAAACATTGTACATGAAACTGATAAGTATGTAAATGGCTTATTTAACGTAAAAACAATAAATAGAGAGCTGGATAAAATTTACTCAGAACTATAATTATGTTATCTATATTAATAAATGCTTATGCCTGTTCGCCTAATATGGGTAGTGAGCCAGGGATGGCGTGGAACTGGTGTGTAAACTTGGCTAAAGATTGTGAGTTACATATCATTACAGAGGGCGAATTTCGTGATAATATAGAAGCCGTACTCCCCACTCTACCTCAAGGAAAGAATATGCATTTCTATTATAATCCTGTTTCTGATGAAATAAGGAAGATGTGCTGGAATCAGGGCGACTGGCGTTTCTATAAATATTACAGAGAATGGCAATGGAAAACTTATATGATGGCTGAAGAAATAATAAGACAACATCATATAGACATTGTGCATCAACTGAATATGATTGGCTTTCGTGAGCCGGGATATCTTTGGAAAATAGAAGATAAGCCATTTGTATGGGGACCTATTGGGGGATTGAAACAATTTCCAAGCAGTTATCTTGAAGGGGCTGGTATAAAAATGAAGCTCTTTAATAGAGTTAAAAATATAATTAATATTTATCAGATTAAACATGACAAGCGAGTAGACCAAGCCTTAAAGAAAGCTGACTTATTAATTAGTTCTATACCTGATTCATATAATGCTATAAAAAAGTATAAGGGATTGAACTCCATAATAATACCTGAAACAGGATGCTTTATTGATGATAATTCAATAAAACGAAATAAGGAGGAAAAAGTAGACGATGATTTTAGGTTGTTATGGGTTGGAAAATTTGATTTTAGAAAGCAATTAAATATTGCACTTGCAACAATGTCTAAATTGAAAGATAAATCAAATATTAAACTAATTATATGTGGTTCAGGCAGTGACAATCAGATTTCATATTACAAACAAATGGCTATAAATCTTGGTATTGAAGATAATGTTGTTTGGAAGGGTAATATAGAAAACAGTAAGGTAAAAGAAGAAATGCGTAAATCTGATATATTCTTCTTTACAAGTGTTAGTGAAGATACCTCTACAGTAGTGTTAGAAGCCGTAAGTTGTGGGTTGCCGGTATTGTGTTTTGATACATGCGGTATGGGGTATGTCATTAATGAGTCTGTAGGACAAAAAGTGCCATTGACAAATCCTAGACAATCAGCTGATGAATTTGCTGAAAAGATAAATTATCTATATAACAATAGAGAGTATTTACAAAAATTGTCAGACGGCTGTAAACAAAGACAAAAAGAACTGTCTTGGGATAATAAAGCAAAACAAATGGTTGAATTATATAATAAAGTTAAAAATGAAAGAAAGAGATATTAGCATTGATATACTAAAGTTTATTGCCGCGATATTAATAACCAACTCCCATATGGAATTACTATATAGTAAATATAGTTTTTTAGCAACAGGAGGTGCAATTGGTGATGTGTTATTCTTCTTCTGTTCTGGATTTACATTGTTTTTGGGTAGAATGGGACGTTTTGATAATTGGTATAAAAGACGAATAAACAGAATTTATCCAACTGTATTTGCATGGGCTATATTGGGTGCATTTATTCTAAATCATGACAAGTCTATGGACTATAACAATCATTCATGGAGGCGGATGGTTTGTCACATGTATTATGATTTACTATGTTGTTCTATATTTTATTCAACGCTTTTACATTAAACACCTAAAATTGTGCTTTGGAATAGCAGCTTTAATTTGTATCATCTGGTATATGACTATCGAACATTCCGTAAATTATAATATGTATGGAAATACATATTTTAAGTGGTGTCACTATTTCTTATTTATGTTATTAGGAGCTATTATTGGATTAAATAAGAAAGACATAAAATTCAACATAAAAACAGATTTCTTAAAACTTATATTAAGTATAATTCTGTTTTACGGAATATTATTTGCGGGAAGAAAAAATGCATTTGTGGCAGAATTCCAGATAGTATCTCTTATTCCATTATTATTCACAACGTTCTATTTCTACAAAATATGTAATAGTAAATTATTAAAAGGATGGTATGATAATAAAATATTCGGATATATTATTAAGCTTATTGGCGGCTTATGTTTAGAAATATATCTGGTACAGTATTCATTGTTTACAGATAAAATGAATTCTATATTTCCAATAAATCTCATTTTAATGTTCGTCATTATTGTTATTGCTGCGTATATTCTCAGATGTGGAGCAAGAATATTCACTCAAACATTTAAAGATGGAGAATACGATTGGAAAGCTGTATTCAAAGTTATCTGATTAATATATATTATACCAACAGTTTATATAATTCAGTTGTAAACATTTGTAATATTTCTTCCTCTAAAAGAAAATAAGGCACAGGATTGCTGTTTCCCTTAAAATAAAAGAAAAGATGCCTAATGCCGGGAGCCTCAGGATAGGTATAGGCTTCAATCTTTGTTACTGGTATATCAAGCGAATTTAATTGACGGATAAGGTCCTTACGCTGTTTGGCATCAAGACTGACATACGCATTATATACTTTATCGATGTAGAACTTTTTCATGTTGTGTGAGACTTTGACAGAGTTTCGTGCTTGTGCTTGGCTACGAAATAAATTCTAATGGCTGTTTGGATTTAAAAACGCTGCTTTTTGAATTTTATTGTCATCACACGACATATCTTCACTTTCAAGTTTCGCAAATACGAAACTTGAACAGATAACTTATTATTAATCATGACGTTACATTAGGACACACCATGGTATGTCCCTACTGTCAGAGGGATAAAATGTAAAACTAGAATAGCATAACAAATAAACACTATGATAAGACTAAAGACGCTCTCTATACAGGAGAGCAGAGATGCACTTGGCAAGTTGCCTGAAGGCAAACTGCTGATAAACACAATTAACGCTCACTCTTATAACACAGCCCTGAAGGACAAGCTGTTTGCAGAGGCCCTGACAAAAGGCGATGTGCTTATTCCTGACGGAGTGAGCATAGTGAAGGCATGCAAATGGCTGAAGGCTAAGTCGCAGCCAAAAGAGCGCACAGCCGGATGGGATCTGTTTGTGTTTGAGATGGACAAGCTGAACCGCAAAGGCGGCAAATGCTTCTTTATGGGCAGCAGCGAAAAGGTGCTGAGCCTGATAAAGAAAAGGGCTGCCGTGGACTATCCTAACATAACAGTGGAGACGTATTCGCCACCATATAAGCCGGAGTTCAGCAAAGAAGACAACGACGCCATAATAGAGGCTATAAACAAGGCTAACCCCGACTTGCTGTGGATAGGCATGACGGCACCGAAACAGGAGAAGTGGACTTACTCACACTGGAACGAGCTTAACATACACTGCCACGTAGGAACGATAGGCGCAGTGTTCGACTTCTTTGCAGGCACTGTGGCACGTGCTCCGATGTGGTGGCAGGAGCATGGACTGGAATGGGCCTACAGACTGCTGAAAGAGCCTAAGAGAATGTGGAGAAGATATATTATAGGCAACACACTTTTCTTGTGGAACATCGCGACAAAAGGATAAAAGTTTAAGTGAAAAAACATGCGCTAATATTATTGGTAGTTAAAGGAGCATTTTTAAGTGAAGAACGAAGAGTTAAGAGTGAAAAATCCAATTGCAAACGTAGTGTTTACAAGTAGAAACCACAATACATTTGGATTTTTCGTTTTTCACTTTTAACTTTTCACTTTCGTAAGACGCACTACGTTGCCATTGTGCCGGCTGATCTGTGCTTTCGAGTCGGGAGTTAAAGTAGTTACAGAAGTTATCGCTCACTTAGGTGAGCTAGTAGTTAGAGTCATATGCATTGTTGATTCTTATCATAACTTCATAATCACTACGTTTGGTAATGTGCCGGCGGATCTACGCTCCGCCGGAATTAAATATAAGGATCTATGATCCGCTAAAAATACCGCTTCCTTATGAAGTGAGTAATGAAAAATTTAATGCTATGTTTGCATTAAAAGTATGAGGTGATGTCAAATAGGAAGTAATCGGATTATAGATCCTTATATTCAATTCCGGCCGATTTTTCGCTGCGCTCAACAACTCGTGCAAATCAGCCGGAACATTAGCCTTGTTGGTCCTTGTCGCAAGCACTGCGGTGATGCTAAATAGGAAGTAATCGGATTAAAAAATTAGCTGTGCTGACCTTCGGTTCTTATACTCAATTCCGGCCGATTTTTCGCTGCGCTCAACAACTCGTGCAAATCAGCCGGAACATTAGCCTTGTTGGTTCTTGTCGCACGCACTATGTGAAGTCATGATAATAATCTACAAAGCATTTGACTCTAACTCCTTTAACTTCTAACAACCATTTCCATAATCTGTGGCTTACTTACGCGACTATCAGACGGACATAATGGCTCGCATCATTGACGAATGGCAAAGATGCAAGAGCGTGATGGTGCAGATGCCTACAGGCACCGGCAAGACGAGAGTATTGGCTGCACTCGTAAATGAAGAACTAAACGCTAATAACGAAACGACAGGACGGACGCGTAGCGTATGGATTGTTGCGCACAGACGGGAACTGGTGGAACAGATAAAGGAAACGGTAGAACAATTCATAATTGGGTTAAACCGAACGACGTTTCATAATTGGGTTAAACCGAACGATGTTTCACAATTAGCTAACGCTGAACGACGTTTCATAAGGCATAATTGGGGTAAACCGAACAATGTTTCACAATTAGACTGTGACAAACGTTGTTCAACGCCTATAAATAAGCATAAGGCAAATCATAATTTTCCATTATCAATTATCAATTCTCAATTGTCTTACGCCAGTAAGATCCACGTGTTGTCGATACAATGGCTGGCGAGACACCGGGAGGACGTGAAGGACGAGATGCCGAGTCTGATAGTGATAGACGAGGCTCACCATGCGCTGGCTGACACATACGCCGAACTGTGGCGAAGATATCCTGAGGCTAAGAAGCTGGGAATGACGGCCACGCCATGCAGAATGAACGGCAAGGGATTTACGGATCTGTTTGACAAGCTGATATCGGGATGGAGCATTGCGGAGTTTGTAAGACGCGGCTATCTGTCGGTGTTCGACTATGTGTCGATAAGACGTGAGAGCGAGGAACAGAGACTGATAAACGAACTGAAAAGACGGGGAACCGACGGCGACTACCAGATAAAGGAGATGAACGAGAAGCTGAACAGGCAGACGAGCATCGAAAGGCTGTATGACGCCATGAAACGCTATGCCGACGGCAAAAAGGGCATTGTGTACGCCATAAGCATTGAACACGCCAGAAACATTGCGGAATACTACAGCAGACGGGGCGTGAAGGCGGTGGCGATAGACAGCAGAACGCCGCGGGCGACACGTAAAGCCTTGGTGGACGACTTTAAGGCGGGAAGGATAAAGGTGATGGTGAACGTTGACGTGTTCAGCGAGGGCTTCGACTGTCCTGACGTGGAGTTTGTGCAGATGGGCCGCCCTACCCTGTCGCTGGCTAAATATCTGCAGCAGGTGGGCCGCGGACTGAGAATGAGCAAGGGCAAGGATGCGTGCATGCTGATAGACAACGTGGGACTGTATCGTGTGTTCGGACTGCCGACAAGGGAACACGACTGGCAGGCTATGTTTGAAGGCAGAATGACGGGAAAGGCAGAGACGGAAAGGCGTGGCAGGCAACTGGCTGAGACGGCACTGACAGCTGACGAAGAGGCTATAGGAAAGGACGAGATGGAAGTGGTGATGAACCACGAAAGGCTGCTGACATATATAGAGAAAGCCAAAGACGGAGACGAGACGGAGGCTAAGGCACTGACTGCATACAAGGACAAACGGAGCGGAACATGGGGCCTGAAACGCGGCAGGAAGATAACGGCGAAGGCACAATATGCGAAGGTGTTTGACATAAAGGACAACATGGCTGCCGTGAGATTCGGCGATATGCGCGTTGGCGTGATTGACGGCGAGGGTAATGTGATGATGAGAATCGACAGATACAGCGGCATGAGCTTTGTGAAGAACGACTTCGTAGAGGTGAAAGACAACGGATGCAAGACGTTTTATATTGACATAAGGACAAACAGACTGTACAGGGAGAAGCCGGAGGTGATGGTATTCGGAGGCGTGGAGATGCTGAAGATGGGCAGAACGCTATACAGCAGGACTAAGGATGTGTATGTGAACGCTCAAGGCATAGGACGCGGCGAACTGGCATGGCGCGGCTTTTATCTGGAAATACCTGACAGCAACGTGCCGGAGACGTGCCGCAAGGCTGCGCTGACGCTTAGCACGGGCTACGAGACATCGGCATGCGTGATAGAAGGTGACGAGGAAAGGGCATACTGGTGTTGCGGCAGACTGGCTGACGGAAGTATTATAGCGGCAGACAATGACGGACGCTTCTATCACATGGCTAAAGGCATGACGCCTGAACGGATAGACGGAAAGGACGACATGGAAGCCCAGCTAAAAAGACTGAAGACGGAAGCCAGCGCAAGGGCTGCGGAAAAGAGACAGAAAAAGGAACAAGAGGAACAGGAACATAGGCAGAAAAGACTGGAAAGGATAACAGACGCACAACCATTTAAGAGCGGAACGAAATGGGGACTGAAGTCGGGCGACAGAGTCGTAGTGCCGCCGAAATACAGAATGATAATGCCGCCGATAGGCAAGCTCTGTGCCTTTGAGGACAGTCCGAGACAATGGGGCGTAATGGAAGTTGACGGAAAGGTGGTGGAAAAGGCAAGATATATGAAAGTGGCAATAGAAGAAAACGGCACCATGAAACTGACCGTGATACCGGGAAAGGTGATTACAAGGAGGAAGTGAAAGCCCCACCAAACCTCCCCCGTGGGGAGGCTTTTGTTTCTCGGTAGTTAAAGGAGTTAGAGTAGTTATAGGAGTTAAAGTCATATGCTTTGTGGATTCTTATCATAAATTCGCATAGTGCTTGCGACAAGGACCAACAAGGCTAATGTGCCGGCTGATTTGCACGAGTTGTTGAGCACAGCGAAAAATCTGCCGGAATTAAATATAAGGATCTATGATCCGATTACTTCCTATTTCTTGTAGTAAAATATTGAATTGACTAACGTCGAACTTCGTTTTTCATTATTCACTTTTATAATATAGCGGTACTTTAGCGGATCAGGAGATCCTTATACTCAATTCCGGCAGATTGCAAATCAGCCGGAACATTACCAAACGTAGTGATTATGAAGTTATGATAAGAATCAACAATGCATATGACTCTAACTCCTAGCTCACATTAGTGAGCGATAACTCCTATAACTACTTTAACTCCCGACTCGAAAGCACAGATCAGCCGGTACAATGGCAACGTAGTGCGTCTTACAAAAGTGAAAAGTTAAAAGTGAAAAGTGAAAAATCCAAATGTATTGTGGTTTCTACTTGTAAGCAATACG
>UMLJ01058567.1_pt1 | contig 10760 bp, 10 predicted proteins | sample 1966521 | NCBI WGS metagenome assembly UMLJ01 (sample SAMEA4836199, study PRJEB28245) | human gut metagenome | biome: gut microbiome; material: fecal sample | place: Denmark | collected 2008
TTCAATAAATCAAAGAGGGCATTCGCCTGTGGCGAACGCCCGTATAGTTTTGCAATTTCCTGTAATGTCACTTTTACTTCAATTTCGGATATTTCTTGAACCATCCATCGAGACGCAGTCTCATCACGCCGAAGAAAGCCTCTCCAAAGATACCGCCACTCATCTTGCTCACTCCCTCTCGGCGATTCACAAAGATAACCGGCACCTCCTTGATCTTGAAACCAATCTTATAGGAAGTGAACTTCATCTCAATCTGGAAACCATAGCCCTTGAAGCGGATGGCATCAAGATTGATGGTCTCCAATACCTTGCGGCGATAGCAGACGAATCCTGCTGTGGTATCATGTACCTTGAAACCGGTAACGAAACGCACGTACTTGGAAGCGAAATAGCTCATCAATACGCGACCGATAGGCCAGTTCACCACGTTGACACCCGAAACATAACGGGAACCGATGGCTACATCGTAGCCCTCATCGTGGGTAGCCGCATAGAGGCGAGGCAGATCATTAGGATCGTGGCTGAAGTCGGCATCCATTTCGAAGATGAAGTCATAACCCTGCTTCAGCGACCATTTGAAGCCCATGATATAGGCTGTACCCAAACCCAGCTTACCCGAACGCTCCAGGATATGGAGACGGTCGGCAAACTCATCGGCCATCAGCTTCTTAACGATGTCAGCAGTTCCGTCCGGACTACCGTCATCGATAACAAGGATGTCGAATTTCTTCTCCAGGCCAAAAACGGCACGGATGATTTTCTCTATATTTTCCTTTTCGTTGTATGTAGGAATGATTACAATACTGTCACTCATAATGTTCTAATTTAATATATTTATTGGTCAGGATTCTCCACGAATCCCTGATATTCCTTCACCAGTCCACCCATGATGGCATCATAGCTCTTGGTCATCTGGTTCTTGATATTCTCAGGTCCCTTGCCAATCGGCTCAATCGGTTCATGGATAGTGAGCTTCAGCGGATGCCAGAATGCCCAGTAGATATCCTTCATGCGGGGCTTGACGTCGAAACTGCCATTGATGGTAAGCGGGCAAACCGGCAACTGCAATTCGTCGGCAAGCATGAAGGCACCTCGGCGGAACACACCCATATGACCGGTAAAGCTGCGGGCACCCTCCGGGAATACCACCAGCGACATACCCTCCTTCAATACCTCGCGCGCCCTGTCATAGGAAGCACGGATCTTGGAAGGTCCACTCTTGTCGATAAAGATATGATGTGCATACTCGCAAGCCAAACCTACCAGAGGAATCTTGCGGATGCCCTTCTTCATCATCCACTTGAAGTTACGTCCCAGGAAGCCGTAGATCAGGAAGATGTCGAAAGCACCCTGATGATTGGCTACAAACACATAACTCTGATTCTTCTTCAGATGTTCCCTACCCTCTACCTTCACCGGCAGGAGAAGGAGACGAATCCAAAGGATAGACCACCACTTGCCGGGATAATATCCCCAGAAGTGACCATTGCCCAGTCTGCAGCCTATCACGGTAGTAAGACTGGTCAGAATGCTCGCCAGAACAAGAATCGGCAAACATATCAAAAGCTGATATAATCGATATAAGTATTTCATAATCGCAATTTCATGAATTATTGGAAGATCGTGACTTGGTCATCTTATTTTCGTTTCAATGTGATGACTACTATTTCAGGAGTTGCCCCGATGCGGATCGGAATGGTTCCTCCCAATCCGGCTGTGGTATAGAGCTGGCATCCCTCGCGCTCATAGAGTCCGTAATCGAAAGCCGAGAACATAGACGGGCGCAAGCCGAGAACAGAAACCTGTCCGCCATGGGTATGTCCGCTCAGGGTAAGCTGTGGAGCCACCAGCACGCTGTCCTTCGAACCATATTTCTCGTTGATACGTGAAGGCGTCATGTCTTTCCACATCTCCGGAATATGCTGGAGCATCAGCACAAACTGTCCTTTCTTTATACCGTAGAGTGCCTGTGCCACCTCTGCACGCGAAGGCTTCTTGAAGTTTTCGGTACCGGCTACATAGATGGAATCCTTGCCGCGATGCAGCACAAAGTGCTCATTCATCAGCAGATGCCATCCCATCTCCCGTTCCGTCTGCTGCACCTTTTCTTCTATCCTGCGGATTTCAGCCTCGTCATCCACATTCATATAATAGGTGTAATCGTGATTGCCCAATACGCTCACCACGCCATCCTTCGCCTTCAGACCACTCAATGTCTTCTTGAAAGGAACCAGTTCCTCCGGTCTCACATTCTGCAGATCACCCGTAAAGCAGATCAGGTCGGGATGCTGGGCATTGATGCTATCTACATCCCGCTGAGGCATGTGCCGGCGCCATCCATAATAGGAACCTACATGGATATCGCTGAAATGCACGATGCGGTAACCCTCAAACGCCTCAGGCAGATCGGGCACATAGACCGTGAGATGCTTCACCTGAAACTGTCGTACCCCCATCGTAAAGCCATAGATGAAACTGAAGAAAGCCCATACGGCAAGGAAGATTCCTACCAGTTTTCCCCAGTTGCGTGCCCGGTGCACACTGCCTCCAAACCTGCCATCCCCCTTTTTTGCCTTGAAGCGGCGGGAGAGCTTCATACATTCCCATCCCACAAAACTGGTGAAGGCAAAGACAAACTGCGGAACAGCCAGCAGTGCCATCATGCCAAACCAGATGTCTATGAACACCGGATTGGCAGGCAGGAAGTCAGGCTCCAGGGTGAGATAGGCAGTGTATCCTATCACGATGGCAGCAGGCAACCAATATAGTATCTTTCGTTTTCCCTTAGGAATATGCAGGTATTTCCGGTCTATCCAGAGATAGGGCAATACCGTGAGCACAATCACGGGAATCAATAATCTAGCTATCATTGTTAAAAACTATCTTTTTTATCTTCTCTAACTTCTGATTACTAACAACATCTTCTCACCTTCTATTTCAGCAGGCTCGACTGCAGGAACCTTTTCATCAGTTCCACGGGAACGCCCCTACGGCGGGCATAATCCCTCAGCTGGTCATCCCCAATCTTACCCAGTTCGAAATATCTAGCCATGGGATGAGCGAACATCAGTCCCGACACACTGGCATGGGGTGTCATCATTCCGCTTTCCGTGAGTCGGATGCCCACTTGCTTCATATCGAGAAGCTGGTCGATGAGGAAATTTGCACTCGTATCCGGCAGCGAAGGATAGCCGATGGCTGGTCGGATGCCCTGATACTCCTCCCTAAGCTGCTGTTCGATGGTAAGATGTTCTTCCGGTGCATAGCCCCAGTAGGTCTTTCTTACCTCTTCGTGCAGTTTCTCGGCAGTAGCCTCTGCCAGTCGGTCGCTCAGGGTCTGTGCCATCATGTTGAGATAATCATCGTGCCGGTAGGCATCCATAATACCTCCATCTACCGTAGAACAGAACACCCCGATCTGGTCTTTCTCCCCATGAGCCAGCGGACGGATGAAATCAGCCAGACAGAGATTCGGTGCGCCCGGAGCAGATGGATGCTGCTGGCGGAGCATCGGAAAACGGAGCTGCTGATCCAGAAACAGGATATCATCCCCATCGCTGTTGGCATCGAAGAGCTGGAAGATGGCATGGCTGTGAAACCTGTCCTCCCAGGAGGCAAGCATATCCAGCGCTTCCTGCCTCATCTTTTCCTTGTCGCAGCGTGGTTTTCCGCTCAATCCCCAGGCATGGTAGAAATAGAGCCAGTTGATATAAGGCACCAGTTCTGATATTCTGTATTGCCTTACGATTCTATCTTTTGTCATAAGTCATCTCCTCGCCACGGTAGGCTGCATCAAAGGCACCCTTGTTATAGACAAGGTGACCATTGCAGAAGGTCTGCTCCACCTGCCACTGATATTCATGTCCCTCCATCGGACTCCATTTGCACTTGCTCTGGATGACATCCTTTGTAACGGTCCATGGAGAATGAGGCTTCACGATGGCGATATCTGCCTGATAACCCTTGCGCAGGAAACCACGCTGGGCTACCCGGAAGAGCTGAGCCGGCTGATGCGCCATCAACTCAACCATCCGTTCGATGGTAAGCACGCCTTCATCTACCAGTTCCAGCATGGAAACGAGCGAGAACTGCACCATCGGCATACCCGAAGCCGCCTTGGCACATCCTCCCTGCTTGTCCTTCCACTCGTGTGGAGCATGGTCGGTACCGATGGTGGCAATGGTTCCGTCGTTGAGCGCCTTGCGCAAGGCATTACGGTCTGCCAGGGTCTTGATGGCAGGATTGCACTTGATGAGTGCCTTCTTCGTAGCATAGTCGGCATCAGAGAAGACGAGATGGGCTATCACCGCCTCTCCGGTAATCTGAGGAAGAGGGATGCCATCTCCGGAATGCTCATTCGCCTTTCCGTTCTGATGGGCGAAGAGCTCCAGCTCTCGGGCTGTCGTAACATGGGCGATATGCAGACGGGTACCAAACTCGCGGGCCAATTCCACTGCGAGTTTGCTGCTCTCATAGCATGCCTCTTCGCTGCGGATTTCCGGATGATGCTCCACGGCAGGATCCTCTCCGTACTTAGCCTTAGCCTCTGCCATGTTGCGGTTGATGATTCCGGTATCCTCGCAGTGCGTCATCACCGGCAGGTTCAGATCCTTAGCCGTCTTGAAGACGCGCTTCAGTGATTCCATCTTATCCACCAGCATATTACCGGTGCTGGAACCCATGAAGAGCTTGATGCCAGGCACATGGTGCATATCCAGCTGGGCAAAGGAATCCACGTTGTCATTGGTGGCACCATAGAAGAAGCTGTAGTTTACATGACTCTTCTCTGCGCCCAGCTTTCTCTTGTCATTCCACGCCTGCAGTTCGGTAGTCTGCGGCACGGTATTCGGCATTTCCATATAGGAAGTCACGCCGCCATAGGCAGCCGCACGGCTTTCACTCTCGATGTCCGCCTTGCGGGTCAGTCCCGGCTCACGGAAATGAACATGGTCATCTATTACACCCGGCAAAACGAAACACCCCGTAGCATCCACTACTTCATCGTAGATGCCACGGGGAGCCATGCCTTCAAATATATCAGATATCACTTCACCATCGACAAGAAGATCACCCAGGAATGAGCGACCTTCATTGACAATAGTTCCGCCTTTTATTAACACTTTAGACATAGTATTTCTTTTTTCTAAACTTTGAATTTACTCTTTTGCTTCAGGAATGCTTGGCTTCGCCAGTTCGTTAGGCGTTGGTGCAGGAGCCGCATTCGGATCGGTCTGCGGAGCCTCCATCTGTCCAGCCTGCATGCTTGGATCCATCTGTGCTTCGTGGGTACCGTTCATGATAGCCTGGTTTTCCTGTGCTTTCTGGTAGTAGTCCTTCACGTATGGATCGCTCTTGAAGTGCTCTGTAGCCTTGCTCATGATATCCTCTATCCATGGCGAAAGCATCGGATACTGGTTGCCCATGGTTACGAGGAAGAATACGCCTGGTCCCAAGACATTCTCGAAGTTGTCGGTAATGAAGGTAGTCACCAGCTTGTCCTCCTGCTCGGAGAGTTTCATCGCCTCAGCATTCAGTTGGGCAGTCACCGCCTGCATATCGCTTCCATTCATGATGGCCTGGTCGTGCTTATGCACCAGTTCCCGCTGCTGGCTCTGCAGCTGCTGGTATTTCTTGAAGAATCCGAAGAGCTTGTCGTTGAGTGGCGTTCCACTTACTACCTGCTGTACATCGTCGAGTTTCACGGTAATGCTTCCCGCCTCCAGCACCAGTGGCAGAACAGGCTCATCGTCCATGAAGACATTTGCCATTCTTGCAGAATCTACCGTTCCCTGGAAATGGAACTGTCCATGTACCACATCACAGGAGTCGATCTTGCTGAATTCGTTATTCTTTAAGATTTGAAGGTAGAGCATACGGCCATCCAGGGTACTCACGTTGGAAGTACCCGAAATATCGTAGCTACTGGCGCATGAGGTAAGCGCCACCAAGGTGATAAGTGCGTAAAATATCTTATTCATAAGCTTTATAATTCACATTCAGTGAACAAAAGTACAATCATTTCTTGAAGTACCGAAATAAATTGATGCAATTTAATTGAATATTACAAGTATTTATGTTTTATTTGCATTCTTCCCCCTTCATTTCGTGCGAAATGCGGAAGGTGGTGTAGAGTTCCAGGATAGATGCCACCAGCATCACCACGATCCACTTGCCGTAGAAGATGGAGTAAAAGAGCTGCGGATTGCCCAGCCATTTCTCGGTAAAGGTATAGACCGTATCCACCATCGAGATGCCGGCAAAGATAAAGAGGATGTTGGCTACATTTTGGATGCGCTTCAGGCGATGGATGACAGTCGACTTGCCCTCGTAGGTCTGCATCGACTGGATCACGCTGAAGAGCACGGTGCCCAGAAGGAACACCCAGCTCGTGGTTTCCACCAGCGAAGGATAAATCTGTTTCAGCACAAAGCTGCACGCACCGACAACCATCAGCACGCCGCCCAACAAAAACAAAGCACTCTGTATTTTATTCAACTGTTTCATCTTTCTTACTTTCTTTTTCTGTTCGTTCACACCTTATTATATATAGATTGCGTTATTATATATAGATTGCGTTACCGGATGGAATCCTTGTCCTCCTCGTTTTCATCTATTTCCACCGAACCGGGCAGGTCCGTGCTCAGCACGAAGATATCCTCATTGTCAGCCTTCATGAAGTAGCGTTCGCGCGCTATCTTGCCGAAAACTTCCGGTCCCTTGCGCATTTCCTTCAGGATGCGGAGATCCCGGTCATACTCCGTTCTGTACTTTTCTATCTCAGAACGCAGCGTGGCTATCTCAATCTGATACTTGATATGCTGGCGGATGCTATTGTCGTCAATGACACCCACTATCAAAACACCCGCAATTATCACTATAAGATATTTATAGTGAGCGAGATAATTCCATATAATACTTAACTTTTGACTCATTAATTTCCGAATTTGTTTGCAAAGATAATATTTTTTTGTTATCTTTGCATCACAATTAAGAAAAAATAATGTAAGTGAACGTATATTCAAGCAAAAAAGAATGGAAGAATACATAGTTTCGGCTAGAAAATACCGTCCGATGACCTTTGATTCGGTGGTTGGACAGAGTGCGTTGACTACCACATTGAAGAATGCAGTGAAGAGTGGCAAGCTTGCCCACGCTTATCTTTTCTGCGGTCCGAGAGGTGTGGGAAAGACCACCTGTGCCCGCATCTTTGCCAAGGCAATCAACTGCGAGCACCCTCGCGAGGACGGCGAGGCATGCAATACCTGCGAGAGCTGCCAGGCTTTCAATGAGCAGCGCTCCTACAACATCTTCGAGCTGGATGCCGCCAGCAATAATGGTGTCGATCAGATCAAGACCCTGATGGAGCAGACCCGCATCCCGCCTCAGGTAGGCAAATACAAGGTGTTCATCATCGACGAGGTCCACATGCTCAGTGCCGCCGCCTTCAATGCCTTTCTCAAGACCCTGGAGGAGCCGCCATCGCACGTGATCTTCATCCTCGCCACCACCGAGAAGCACAAGATCCTGCCTACCATCCTGAGCAGATGCCAGATCTACGACTTCGAGCGGATGACCGTGCCCAACACCATCGCCCACCTCAAGATGGTGGCAGAGAAGGAAGGCATCCAATACGAGGAGCAGGCGCTTGCCGTCATTGCCGAGAAGGCAGACGGAGGTATGCGAGATGCCCTCTCCATCTTCGACCAGGCTGCCAGCTTCTGCCAGGGCAACATCACCTACCAGAAGGTGATAGAAGACCTGAACGTGCTCGACAGCGACAACTACTTCAAGCTCGTGGACCTCGCCCTGGAGAACAAGGTGAGCCAGATGATGCTGCTGCTCGACAATATCCTGGGCAAGGGATTCGACGGCGGAAACATGATTCAGGGACTCGCCCAGCACGTACGCAACGTGATGATGGCGAAGGATACCCAGACCCTGCCGCTGCTGGAAACCAGCGAAGAGCAGAAGGCAAAATACGTGGAGCAGGCAAAGAAGGCCCCAACACCTTTCTTATATAAGGCACTCCAGCTGATGAACAACTGCGATGTGCAGTACCGACAGAGTTCCAACAAGCGACTGCTCGTAGAGCTGACCCTGATACAGATTGGTCAGATTACCCAGCCGGAAGACCAGGATGTGCCTAGTGCGGGGCGTACGCCCCACAGACTAAAATCCCTGTTTCAGAAAATCGTTGCCCAGCTTAAGCCTGCCTCTCAGGGTGCAGGTGCCGGGCAAGAGAGCGGCAGCAAGGCTCCCATTACAGGAGCACAGCCTGTCGCTGCAGCTACTACTGCGCCTATATCAACAGAGAAAAACGGCTCAGAGGAGGCTGCTTCCGCAGCATCGCCGAAGGCAAAGACCATTCTCAAGTCGCCGGCTCAGGTAAAGCTGAAAGGCATCGGCATGAGCTTCGCCAACCTGGAGAAGACGGAGCAGAACAGCCAGCGCATCTACAATCCTATCGACCAGCTCAAGGAAGAAACACCGGCATCAACCGGAGCTGCCGCCAACCACGACCAGCCTTTCACCCAGGAACAGGTAGAAGGCCAGTGGATCAGCATGTGTCTGAGAATGCAAGGCATCAAGGACTTCATCGGACTTGCCAATCGCATGAAACCGATCGTACCTACCATCACCGACTTTCCGCATATCGAGGTAGTCATCGACAACAAGCTGCTGCTCGACGACGTGGTCAAGATCAAGGGAAGAATCCTGCAGACCTTCAGAATCGGCTTGAACAACAGCCAGGTAACCCTCGACTACCGTCTGGCAGAATCGGATGAAGTAACCCGAATCCTCTCCAAGCGAGAGATACTTGAGAATATGATAAAGGAAAACCCTGCCATCGGCAAACTGACCCAGGATCTACGGTTAGTCATGGCATAAACAAACAGAATAGTAAGACAATAATGGCAAGAAGACTTAGAAAGAAGCGTATAGCCGTGATACTGCTCACATTTACAGCCCTCATCGGATGGACCACCCACAGCTGCGTATCGCGCTGCACCTCATCCGACAAGGAGAAATCTGCAGATTCACTGCCTACGGTACATATCAACGATTCCATCACCAATGCCCTCACCGAGGGAAAGGCATACCAGGAGATGGATTCCGTCATCGAGAGATACCTCAAGAGATGGGAAATCAACGGCGCCCAGCTCGTCATCACCCGCAACGACTCCCTGCTCTTTGCCCGTGGATTCGGATGGGCAGACAAGGAAAGGGGCATCCGCATGGAACCCAACATGCTGATGCGCTTTGCATCCGTATCCAAGCTCATCACCGCTGCCGGCATCATGAAGCTCGTAGAGATGAAGAAGCTGCGCATGGGCGACAAGGTGTTCGGACAGAAGGGCATCCTCTGCGATACCACCTATAATAACAGCATCAAGGACCAGCGCTACTACAACATCACCGTAGAGCAGCTGCTGCGCCACCAGGCAGGTTTCAACAACTATGCCGGCGACCCGGTATCCTCCACCCGTTACATCATGATGCAGAACCACCTCACCACCCCTCCCGACCATCCTACCCTGCTCAGGATTCTTCTGAAGCGTCATCTGGGTTATACGCCGGGCGAGGGCAAGTGCTACAGCAATCTGGGCTATATGATTCTCTCGATGATCGTGGAGAAGAAGAGCGGAATGAAATACGAGAACTTCATCCAGAAGTATGTGCTCCAGCCAGCCGGCTGTTTCGACATGCACATTGCGGGCACCTATTACAAGGACCGCCGTCCTAACGAGACGAAGTATTACATGCATCAGGGCAGCATTCCGGTATATGAGTACAACAACAGCGGCAGGATGGTAGAGAAGTGCTATGGCGATACCGATCTTCCCCGACTTTCGGGAGCAGGAGCCTGGTGCGGTTCGGCAGCCGAGCTGTCGAGATTCATTGCGAGCATCGACGGCATGCCTCATGTCAAGGATATCCTGAGCAGGAAGAGTGTGCAGTTTATGACGCAGGAACAGCCTGACCATCAGTACTCCATCGGTTGGAACTATACTCCGAAGAGCAACCGCCCATGGATTCGCACGGGTTCCCTTGCCGGCACCTCTGCGCTGATTCTGAAATATCCTGACGGTCAGTGCTGGATTCTCATCACCAACACCTCCACCTGGAAGGGTCATGGCTTCAGCAACGACACCATGGCATTCTTCGAGAAGCTGCGCCAGAAATATATGTCGCAGATGCCAAAGCGTGATCTCTTCCTGTAAAAAGGACAGAGGGATGTGACAGTTCAACTTACCAGATAGACAAGTGCCGATAGGATTACTCCTATTCGGCACTTTTTATTAAATAATGAATTGTATTTTACGCACTATGAGGATGCAACTTATTAATAATGTTAGCAGTATAAAAGGAATGGCACATAAAAGAGCTGGCAAGAAATCCCACGCAACCAGATTCCAGTAGGAATACATCGGAAGCAAGACCGACATTCCACCCCAGGAAAAGCATTTGAATATACTTACAGGTTCTTTTGCTGGATGTATTCTTTGCCCGCAATGGTTGCATTCGGTATAATAGCTTATTCCATGCCAGAAGTACTTGCTGATTACCCGCAAAGACACCTTCTTGCCACAAGTTGGGCACTTTGCTTTCGAAAAATTTACGTTTACCATATTATTATTTTTGTTCGTTTGAGATCAAATTATGAATGCAAAGATACGTATTTTTTCTGTTTCAGCCAAATTTTCTGCTAGACGTTCCGACGGATTTGCAATCCGTCGTAAAAAAAGGTTCGACCTATT
>UMLJ01003177.1_pt1 | contig 10643 bp, 8 predicted proteins | sample 1966521 | NCBI WGS metagenome assembly UMLJ01 (sample SAMEA4836199, study PRJEB28245) | human gut metagenome | biome: gut microbiome; material: fecal sample | place: Denmark | collected 2008
CCGAAAGCGGGGCTGCCACCGTGCACAAAATCATTCTGCAGGCACGCGACGAGGCTGGACGCGTAGCGCTGTCGCCAATGGTGCTGACAGTGGAGATACGCCCAGTAAAAATCGCATTGATACAGCCCGCCGCCATACGCCCTTCCGCCGACAAAGTCGCGCTGGAGATTGAATGCAGCGGCGACCTGCCTGCCGACAAACTAACTTTTGAAACGAAAGGTCCGTCAAGCCTTGACCAATGGCAAGAAGTGACAGCCGCAAACGTCAAACGCGTAGCCGTGGGCAGATACACCGCCACCCTGCCTCTCGCTCCTGGCATAAGTGCCACTCTCGTGAGAGCCTCTTACAACGACGGCCTGAAATATACGGAGCCTGTCGCCGTGGAGCGCGACGTGCCCGAATATAAAGTGATGTGCAGCCAAGAAAACATCTGGTCGTCGCAAGTCGACCTGATGTTCGAGGGCGACGACCTTAGCGAAGTTGTTCCTTATATCGGCGTCCTTGTGAAACCAAACGGAGGCGGATGGCATCCTGCCGTGACCGAACGCAACGTGGCCGACCGCCGCGTCACGGTAAAAACGCTCACCCCGTCTACTTCCTACGAAATCGCCGTAATCTCAAGCGGCAACGACTCCCATGGGTTCGGAGTAACGACAGAGTCGGCTCTCGAACTGCCCAACGCCGACTTTGAAGACATTGACGAAACCATCAGTATGAAGCACGTGAACTGTGGCGGCAAATATTCCAACCTGTCGAGCTGGATGCCAATCTACAACAAAGCCGACATCATCGTCAGCGAACCGAAGAAGTGGGCAAGCGTAAACAAAAAAACGTGCGCGAAGTTTGCCTCAACCTCAAACACATGGTTCCAAGTGCCTACAACAGAAATCATTCCGTCAACTGGCTCTGGGCAATGGGCCGTGCGGCTGCGCAACGCCGCATGGAGCTGGCACGGAGTGGAACCGGCGCGCGACGCTCGCACCGACCGGCACTACTACAGCTCCTATGCTCCCACCCTGGCAAACCGCTCTGCCGGCAAACTGTTTCTCGGCAGTTACTCGGTCGACAAATCCGGCTTGGAGACATATAATGAAGGTATAGCCTTCCGTTCCCGTCCAACCGCCGTAAGCGGCATATACACATTCGTGCAGGACTATCACGACACCTCGGAAACAGGGCTTGTGGTCATCTCGCTTGTCAACGACGAGGGCGGGAAAGAAGTGGAAATTGGCCGTGGTGTGGGCTATCTGAAACCATCAACGTCGTTCACGCGCTTCAACGTGCCTGTGGTCTACTCAATACGCAACAAGCGCGCAACGCGCCTGAAACTGATGGTGGCATCGTCAAACCACGCATCCTATTCAATCGAAGAGGAGTCGCGCAACATCAAGACTTCCGACTATCTGGAAACTGCAGTGTCGACCGGCGCGGAACTGACCGTCGACCAGTTGTCACTACTATACGAATAGTCCGCCTTCCGATGGAAATGCATAGACTGGTTGGAATTCAACCTTGCCCTATGCCGACGTTTCTTGAATATGGATGGTCTATTGGCTATAGCTATCGATCCGAGCTACATCAGCAAGTCGGGCAAGAAGACTCCGCATATCGGTACTTTCTGGTCAGGTTGTGCAAGTTCCATGAAGCATGGACTTGAAATCATAGGACTGGCTCTTGTCGATGTCTATGCCAACAGTTGCATTATGCTGCGCGCCCATCAGACTCCATCTACAGGAGAGTTGAAACTGCGCAACATGACTCTCGTGCAACATTACATAGCGGTCATCAAGCGTTACAAGAAGGATTTGTTGAAGGTCACCGATATCGTTGTCGCTGATGCTTTCTTCTCTATCCGTCCGTTTGTGGATGGAATCAAAGAGTACGGGTCCCATCTTGTCAGCCGCTTCAGCTCCGAAGCACGTCCAGATAGCCGAGGTGCTGGTACTTGCCACACACCAAGCCAACGGAAATGTCATTCACAGAGAAGCATAAACTAAATGTAGAGATTACCCCATCACAACATCCAGCACCATCATCAGCACGAAACCTATGGCGAAGCCGATGGTGCTGAGATTGCTGTGTTGGCCGCCTGAGGCTTCTGGTATCAGTTCTTCCACCACTACGTAGAACATGGCTCCTGCTGCAAAGGCGAGCATGTAGGGGAGGGCGGGCATAATGAGTGAGGCAAGCAGCAGAACGGCTATGGCTCCTATAGGCTCTACCACTCCGCTCAGCGATCCTAACACGAAGGACTTCCATCGGCTGTTGCCTGCCGCACGCATGGGCATTGAGATGATAGCGCCTTCGGGAATGTTCTGAATGGCAATGCCCAATGACACAGAAATGGCTCCGGCTAACGAGATATGCGAAGCGCCGTTTTCGGCTCCTGCAAACACCACGCCTACAGCCATTCCTTCGGGTAGATTGTGGATGGTTACGGCAAGTGCAAGCATAGCTGTCTTTGACAGGTGTGAGCGTATGCCCTCAGGCTCGTCGGTTCCGATATGGAGGTGGGGTGTCAGCTCGTCAATAAGCAGCAGGAAACCTACGCCCATAATGAATCCCACAGCTGCCGGCACTACCGACCATGCGCCGCTGTCAGCCTTCATCTCCATAGCGGGAATGAGCAACGACCATACGGACGCTGCTACCATCACTCCAGAGGCAAAGCCCAATAACGACTTTTGCAATCGCGCAGACATCTCGTCTTTCATCATGAAGACGAAAGCCGAACCAAGCATCGTTCCCAATAGCGGAATCAGAAGTCCAATGATTATTGTTGTTGTCATTCCTATCATAATCTTTTATCTGTTAGTTACGATGTAAAGATACAATTTCGTTGTGAGTCGGGCAATACCTAAAAGTGATGTCTTCGCCAAAGTGTTTAGTATTCATGCTCTTGCGTCTCCATCCCGAGCAACCATATAAGCAAAATATTTCTAGAAACAAACAATATCTAAGTTATGATAGATGTTCTAAACATCATCTATGTGTTAGACGCAGATCATGCCTGAAAGTTTAATCCCGTAAGAAAACTATATTCATCGTTATGCAATATCATACTTACATATAGGTATTTTCTGCTAAATACCTATTTCTGAGGATGCTCTGAATTTGGTGGTTTCTCTTATGATTACTATTTTTACACCCGTAAATAAATCGTATTTATGCGCCCCGTGTTGTGTTCATGCGGTTTATATAAAGTTTTATAAAGTTAAATATATTATTGTATTATGATTATCGAAAAAGTTCATGCAAGAGAAATCTTGGATTCTCGTGGCAATCCTACAGTAGAGGTTGAGGTTTCATTAAAGTCTGGCGTTGCTGGCCGTGCATCAGTTCCGTCTGGTGCCTCAACAGGTGAGAATGAGGCTTTGGAGCTTCGTGATGGCGACAAGAGCCGCTATTGTGGCAAGGGAGTATTAAAGGCTGTAGAGAATGTGAATAACGTGATTGCACCGGCTTTGGTCGGTTTCTCAGCTTTGGAGCAGCGTGCTGTCGACAATAAGATGTTGGAGCTGGATGGCACTAAGACCAAGTCAAACTTGGGTGCCAATGCTATTCTTGGCGTATCGCTTGCTGTGGCTCATGCAGCAGCCGAGTATCTCCATATCCCGTTGTATCGCTATATCGGTGGCTGCAACACTTACACCCTCCCCGTTCCTATGATGAACATCATCAACGGTGGTGCTCACTCTGATGCGCCCATCGCTTTCCAGGAGTTTATGATTCGTCCAGTGGGCGCTCCTAATGAGAAGGAGGCCATCCGTATGGGTGCAGAGGTGTTCCATGCCTTGGCAAAGCTCCTGAAGAGTCGCGGCCTTTCTACTGCCGTCGGCGACGAGGGCGGTTTCGCTCCTGCGCTTAATGGCATAGAGGATGCGCTTGAGAGCATCTGCCAGGCAATCAAGGATGCCGGTTATGAGCCGGGAAAGGATGTCAAGATAGCCATGGACTGCGCTGCCAGCGAGTTTGCTGTTCAGGAGAACGGTGAGTGGTATTATGATTATCGACAGCTGAAGGACGGTAAGAAAAAGGATCCTAACGGCAAGAAGCTCACGGCTGCAGAGCAGATAAAGTACTTGGAAGAACTGATTACCAAATATCCTATCGATTCCATCGAGGACGGTCTTGACGAGAACGATTGGAACAACTGGGTGAAGCTTACGTCTGCCATCGGTGACCGTTGCCAGTTGGTCGGCGACGACCTCTTTGTTACCAACGTGAAGTTCTTGGAGAAGGGCATCAGAATGGGTGCTGCTAACTCCATACTTATCAAGGTGAACCAGATTGGCTCGCTTACTGAGACTTTGGATGCTATAGAGATGGCTCATCGTCATGGCTACACAACTGTTACATCACACCGTTCTGGTGAAACAGAGGACACCACCATCGCTGATATCGCTGTGGCTACAAACTCTGGTCAAATCAAGACCGGTTCGATGAGCCGCACCGACCGTATGGCTAAGTATAACCAGCTTATCCGTATCGAAGAGCAGTTGGGAAATAACGCGGCTTACGGTTACAGAAAACTGAAATAGACGGGATTAATTATTGTTATTGAATAAATCATAATCGACATTAATGGGTATGAACAACCGTGATGGTTGGCCATGCCCATATTTTTATTTCCTTTTTTGGCTCATAGCAGAACCTTTGATCCAATTTATTATGTATATAATTACATAAGTGATGATTCAAGTCCATATTATGACAAATTCATACGTAGACCAATAAACGGAAATCATGATGACTTAGTAAACCTTAAATTAAATATGTCAGTACAAAATCTGTTTGGATTTGCCACATTTTGGGGCAAATTAGGGTGGGATAATTATCATATCAAATTAGAAATGAACACTATTCCAAAAATCGCATATATACATCAATAAATGGAAACTTTACGTTCGGAAATCGGCTGGTGTCAGCAAATTATGAAATCAAACCACGATATAACTTATCCGGAAATATATTTAGCACAGCTGAGCGTTGGAATACAATAACACTTCAGTACAATTATAAGAACTGGTATTTCTCTGCGACGGGAGTAAACTTGTTTACAAAACGAGGAAGTACAATTGAAAAAATTACCATTTCAGAAGTTCATCCCGAAAAATACATTCAGAATATCAGAAATAACGCAAATATGGTATTGCTGGGAGCAACCTACAGATTTGACTTTGGCAAGAGGCAGAAGAAGGTGAATCGCACATTAAATAATGACGGAGTGGAAAGAGGGGTAGATATTAACTATTAAATTTTTATTTTGGGAAAGATTAAACTTTGTTGGCAAATGGAAAGCACAGACTGTGGTCCAGCATGTCTGCAAATGGTCTGTGCATTTTATGGAAAATTCTCCATTTTCAATTAGTTTTGTGCCATTTCTCGACGGTTGTTTCCTCTTGATAATAGCACTCGTCAAAATATTCAAGCCTTGAATCGAGCGAGGACTCTGTTATCTGACCTGAAACAATGTGGTCAATGATATATTTCCATGCATCAAAATAATAGTCGAGTTCGTCGCAACTGCCTACGCAACTATAATTGACATATTCATCGCAAAAATCTTCTTTTCTGCCAGGTCATTGATAAAATCTTCGCCAAGCGGCTCATTGCATAAGTCGGAAAACACTTCTTCGATTGGATATTCGCCATAAAGATTTGCCTGCGCCTCCGCCGCCGTCAACGGCAAGGGCTCCTCCGCCTCGTCAGTAGGGCAATTTTCACAACTGTCCTCCACGGTAAACCGAAACGTGTAATCGCCAGCTTCTATTCCCTTAATTTCTGCCCGAACCTCTGCCACTGCATCCTCATCTTCCACATCAAGAGCCTCCAGTTTCTCGGCAATGTCGCTCAGCTCTTCTGGAACGACATAATTGACCGACGTCACAAAGCCGTCAGGAAACGCCGCTTCGTATGCCTATTTGGAAGTTGTCATTCATTTTCAACGGCAAATTTAAAACCCTTCAGTACAGCCTATATGCAGAGAAGGCGCATTTTGTTGAAGAATGCGCCTTCTTTTTATTTATAAGTATATTTTCTTACTTGCCTTGCAGGGCGGCGATGCTTTCCTTGAGGGTTGCAATCTTCGCCTCAGCGTCGGCTTGCTTTTTACGTTCCATCTCAATAACCTTGGCAGGAGCGTTGTTTACGAATTTCTCGTTGCTGAGTTTCTTCAGCACGCTCTGGAGGAATCCTTCCTGATACTTAAGGTCAGCCTCAAGCTTCTTCAGTTCTTCCTCAACGTTGATGTTGTTGCCAAGAGGCACGGCATATTCCGTTGTGCCTACCATAAACGCCGCTGCAGTGGCATCTTTTTCCGACACATTTGCGACTGCCGACAGATTTGCAAGCTTCTTGATGATCGATTCTACCGGCACATTGCCCTCACCCATCACCTGCAACTCAAGTTCTTCCTTGTTAGGAATGTTTTTCTGCAAGCGCACGGTGCGGATACCGGCGATGATGTCCTTTGCAACGTCCATATCAGCGATCGTCTGCTCGCTGAACGCGCCAGCCTTAGGCAGCAATGCTGTCATTACGCTCTCGCCGTCTTTGCGCTCGGCGATGTGTTGCCAAAGTTCTTCGGTGATAAACGGCATGAACGGGTGCAGCAGACGGAGCAACGCGTCGAAAAATCCGAGAGTAGCCTCATAAGTGGCACGGTCGACAGGCTTTCCATAGGCAGGCTTCACCATTTCAAGATACCACGAAGAGAATTCGTCCCAGAACAGTTTGTAGACAGCCATCAACGCCTCCGACAAGCGGAACTTGCCAAACAAATCGTCGACCTCGGCAAGCGTTTTGTTGAGCACTGCCTCAAACCATTTCACAGCAGTTTTGGCATACTCCGGCTGCTCGATGTCGGCAACCTCCCATCCTTTCACAAGGCGGAAAGCATTCCAAATCTTGTTGTTGAAGTTGCGTCCCTGCTCACAAAGAGAGTCATCATACAGAATGTCGTTTCCGGCAGGCGCTGCAAGCATCAAGCCCATGCGCACTCCGTCGGCGCCGAACTTCTCGATAAGCATCAACGGGTCAGGCGAGTTGCCAAGCGATTTCGACATCTTACGTCCCAACTTGTCGCGCACGATACCTGTGAAATACACATTGCGGAACGGCATATCGTTCTTGTATTCGTAGCCAGCCATAATCATACGTGCCACCCAGAAGAAGATGATATCCGGACCGGTAACGAGGTCGGCTGTTGGATAATAGTATTTTATTTCCTCATTGTCAGGATCAAGGATTCCGTTGAACAAAGAAATCGGCCACAACCAAGACGAGAACCAAGTGTCGAGCACGTCCTCATCCTGACGCAGGTCTTCAATCTTAAGCTCTTTGTTGCCTGTCTTTTCCTGAGCAAGGCGCAAAGCCTCCTCGACTGTCTCGGCAACCACATATCCGCCCTCCGGCAAGAAATATGCCGGGATGCGGTGTCCCCACCACAATTGGCGTGAGATACACCAATCCTTGATATTGGTCATCCAATGACGGTAAACGTTCTTGAACTTTGACGGATGGAACTTGATGTCGTCCTGCATCACAGCATCGAGAGCCGGCTTTGCAAGCGCGTCCATCTTAAGGAACCACTGCATCGACAGTTTCGGCTCGATCACAGAGTTTGTGCGTTCTGAGTGGCCCACCTTATTGGTGTAAGCCTCAACCTTCTCGAGCAGCCCTGCCTCGGCGAGATCTTTCTCAATCTGCTCGCGCACCGCAAAGCGGTCCATACCCACATAAAGTCCGGCAGCCTCGCTGATTGTTCCGTTGTCGTTGAAGATGTCGATGCTCTTCAAGTTGTGTTTCTCGCCGAGCATATAGTCGTTGACATCGTGAGCAGGAGTCACTTTCAAGCAACCCGTACCGAACTCAACATCGACATAGTCATCCTCAATCACAGGGATTTCACGTCCAACGAGAGGCACAATCACACGTTTGCCTTTAAGATGGGCGTTTTTCGGGTCGTTGGGATTGATACACATCGCCGTGTCGCCCATAATCGTTTCTGGACGTGTTGTGGCAACAATTGCATAGCCGTCCTCACCCACGATTTTATAACGCAGGTAGTAGAGCTTGCCATGCTCTTCCTTGTAGACCACCTCCTCGTCGCTGAGAGCTGTCTGCGCCGCAGGATCCCAATTGACCATACGCACGCCACGGTAAATCAAGCCTTTGTTGAAAAGGTCGACAAACACGTGGAGCACACTCTTCGAGCGCACCTCGTCCATCGTAAACGCCGTGCGGCTCCAGTCGCACGAAGCGCCGAGTTTCTTCAGCTGCTCAAGGATGATGCCGCCATGCTCCTCTTTCCATTCCCACGCATGTTTAAGAAACTCATCGCGTGTAAGGTCGGTCTTCTTTATGCCTTTCGAAGCAAGACGCGCCACCACCTTCGCCTCCGTTGCAATCGACGCATGGTCGGTTCCCGGCACCCAGAGAGCGTTCTTGCCCTCCATCCGCGCGCGGCGGATAAGGATGTCTTGGATTGTATTGTTGAGCATGTGTCCCATATGGAGCACACCAGTGACATTTGGCGGCGGGATAACGATTGTATACGGCTCCCGGCTGTCGGGAGTCGACTTAAACAAGTCGTGTTTCAGCCAATATTCGTACCATTTTCCCTCTACTTCCTCAGGGCTGTACTTCGACGCTAATTCGTTCATATTGTCAATAATTTTCAATTTCTATATAAGATGTGCAAAGTTACTCATCTTCGCCGAGAATTTCGATAAAGATTGTTATTATTTCGATTTTTTTGTCCGGTTTTGTCATCCCATGACTAACTTTGTATGAACAAAACATATTTATGATGAAAAAAGTAGCAAAGATTTTTGTTTGCGGCTTGGCAATGACAGCAGTTTGCATGGCATCTGCCGAAGCCCAGGATTTGAAAGATTTATTAAACGGTCTTGGAGATGTGGTAAAAGAGACCGTGGCACAAAACAAAACAGTGACCGTAGCCGAGCTCAAAGGCACATGGAAGACAACCGGGCCGGCATTGGTGCTGAAATCAGGCAACATTGCCCAGCAGGCTGGCGGTTCGGCTATGACCACTGCAGCCGAATCCAAACTCAAGCCCTACTACAAAAAGGTGGGACTGCTCAACACTTCCTGTGTTTTCGACTCCGAAGGAAATTTCACGCTCACTGTGAAGAAGGCACCCATCAAGGGCAAACTCACAGCCAACAGCGACGGCACATTTAAAATGCAACTGCTCTCAACCATCGCCGGACTCACCAACGACGAGCACTCTATGACGGTCTATGTTCAGAAAGTGGGCAACGAGATGTCGATTTCCATGGATGTTAAGAAACTGATGACGATTGTGCAGGCGGTGGCAAAGAAAGGCGATCTGAAGACAATCAACACCGTGACGTCGATGCTGTCGAACTACGACCACATCTGCATCGGCTTCCGCATGAAAAAATAGCTTCCACACAAGCTTCTATGAAAAGAGTTTCCCAACGGAGACTCTTTTTTCTTTTTTTTACCTATCTTCGCACATACAAACTGACGGATATGAAAAAACTGATACTGCTCATCGTGCTTGCCGCCGCCGCTTACGGAGGTTATAAAATATGGATTTCCGACGGCGAGGTGCTGAACGACTACATTGGCGAAGAGAATGTGATGAAGGCCAAAGAACACCTGTCGGCACTGACCGACAAGCCAGCGACTGCCGACACTGCCACAATTGCAGCCAACTGGTTTGCGACCGGACCTGCGGTCTACCTAAAGTCGGGCAATGCCGTGGGCAACCTCAGCGGGGAAGCCGTGGCCGCCATCGCCGAAAACCGACTGACACCCTACTATGAGCAACTGCAGCTCGATGACACTCATATTGAGTTTTCCGACGAAAACACCTTTGTCATCTTCGTGCGCGACGTGCCCGTGGAAGGACGCCTTGACAGGATTTCAGGCAACAGTTACAACCTTTCGCTCCACTCATCGCAGGTACGCATTCCGGCTGCCTACAGCAACCAGAAGGCTTATCTGCAGAAAGACGGCAACCGCATGACGCTCACCGTCGACGTCAAACAACTTATCGGATTGGTGTCGGCGGTTGCCGACAACGCCGACAACGCCACGTTTAAAATGGCTATGCGGCTGACACGACAATACGACAACGTGTGCTTAGGATTCCACTTCAAGCGCGCCGAGCATCCCGGCAAATGAGCTGCAGCGCCTGCCGCCGACGCTGATGTCGGTGGCTGACACAACAGACACCTCCACCTTGCCGCCATCACCCACAGCATAACCGCTGCGGAGCAACGCATTTGTTGCCCAATGACTCAACGACGGGTCGCTGCAACGCAATGCCACCGACCTATGTCCGGCAGGCAGCACCGCGGCAAACTCTCCTGTCAGCATATCGAAGGTCACCGAGCGCGACAGAAACAGTTCATCCAACCGTCCCGAAAGCACCAAATCCTCCGTCTGCCCATCAACGATTACGCCCCCTGGCAAAAGCAGCCACAAGCGGTCGCTGAGCGACAACGACAACGAGACGTCGTGCGACGACAGCAGTATGGCCTTGCCTTCGTTGTAAGCCAGACGGTGAAGCAGCTGCAACACGTCGACACGGCTCGCCACATCGAGAAACGAGGTAGGCTCATCGAGCAGGATTACGGGTGTCTGCT
>UMLJ01016029.1_pt1 | contig 10539 bp, 7 predicted proteins | sample 1966521 | NCBI WGS metagenome assembly UMLJ01 (sample SAMEA4836199, study PRJEB28245) | human gut metagenome | biome: gut microbiome; material: fecal sample | place: Denmark | collected 2008
CAGGAATCCCAGTAAGGCTCGCCTTCTTTTTTCGGCTTCCACAGTACGAAATCTAAGGGATCTTCCTTCTGGTCCTCACCGGAGACTAACAGAGAACGGTTACCGCCCTGTAAGTCGTCCAGATTCTTATGAGACAGCTTGCCGTAGTCCTTGAAGCTTCTGGTACGGAAATACACGGTACCGTCTGCAGCAACATAAGCATGTCCCTTATCGATCAGGGTCTGGATCATGTCTAACATGCCTCCGATCTCCTCGGTAGCCTTGGGGTTCTTGGTAGCGGGCTTGATGTTCATGCCCTCCATGTCCTTTTTGCACTCTGCAATGTAACGCTCAGAGATCACGCCGGGTTCAACGCCCTCTTCGTTAGCTTTTTTGATGATCTTATCGTCCACATCCGTGAAGTTGGATACATAGTTCACTTCATATCCCTTGTATTCCATGTAACGGCGCACGGTATCAAATACGATCATAGGGCGGGCATTTCCGATATGGATCAGGTTGTATACGGTAGGTCCGCAGACATACATTTTTACCTTGCCGGGCTCTAAGGGCTTGAATTCTTCTTTTCTCTTGCTTAAGGTGTTGTAGATTTGAATGCTCATTGTTTATCCTTTCCTAATTGCGATTTTTGCAATGATCTATCTTTATTTTATCACACTGTCTTGTCATTTTCTGCAGATTGGGGCTGTTCCCCGGCCTCCGCACTCATTACCACCAGCCTGCGCAGCTGCTTTAATTCATCTTCCATTTCCAGTACCCGGTTGGTCAGTTCGGAATTCTCACGCTGCAATACCGTGATATCCTCACGCACCGGATCGGGGAGATCCGTCTGGTTCATGGTCTCCTGGGGAAGGCTTGCGTTGTTGCGCTTTACCACGCGCCCCGGTACACCTACCACCGTGGATCCGGGCGGCACTTCGCTTAAGACCACGCTTCCGGCACCGATCTTCGAATTATCTCCGATGGTGAAGGATCCCAGGACTTTCGCTCCCGCACTGATCATGACGTTGTTGCCGATGGTGGGGTGACGTTTGCCGTGTTCCTTGCCGGTACCTCCCAGGGTCACGCCCTGATACATTGTCACATTGTCGCCGATAATGGTGGTCTCACCGATGATGACACCGTTACCGTGATCGATGAAAAATCCTTTGCCGATCTGTGCACCGGGATGGATCTCGATGCCGGTCTTGCGCACGCCCCGCTGGGAGATATACCGCGCCCAGAAATAATGTCCGCTCAGATACAGCTTATGCGCCAGTCTGTAATGGAGCATGACCTTGAAACTGGGATACAAAAGAACCTCCATGGAGGAATGGATCGCCGGATCACGTTCCTTGATAATACGGACTTCTTCTTTTAAATTTTTGATGATGCCCATGTTCTCACCTCGAAAAAAAATACCGCGAATAAACTTCATCTTAGAGACGAATTTATCCGCGGTTCCACTCTACTTAAGGGACAATGCCCTTCACTCTGGCGTAAAACGCCATGCACATAACGGGTGCTTACCGGATCCGGATACTTATGTCTGTTCCCCGGATCAGCTCACAGGCGCACTTCCTTTTCCTCAGACGAAAGCCGCTCCCAGCTTCTAACAGCTTCTCTCTGGCGTCCCACCGAAAAGTACTTTTCCTGCTCCATGCCTTTACTGCATATACGATAATTCCTACTAAATAAGATATGCAAAAATACGGGTTTTGTCAACCCTAGAGTTTCCTACATTACAGCTTTTTCCAAGGTTTCCCTCACGTATTCATTCAGTGACATATTTTATTCTTCCAGCAGCACCCACTTTCCCTCCGGTGCCGCATCCAGGATCCAGTACTGGCACCGTCGGATGTCCGCCTGCAGACTTCCGGTCTCCTGTAATTTTTCCCCATCGTAGGTGAAGAATACGGTTCTCGCTTTTGCATCATCTCCGGTCTCATACAGTGCGATCACGATCTGCTCCCCATCCGGACTGTAAGCGAGAATGCTGTTGTCCAACAGTCTTGCATGGCGGTCTACATTGTTGCCTTCCACCCCGAAGGTGTAATTCACCGGGCTGTTACCTTCCACGTTCTTCCAGGCGTCTGTCTGTAGTGTGATCCGCTCTGCTGCCGCATCTCCATCCAGATCGATCAACGCATAGGTCTCAGAAAAAGTTCTCTGGGACACATCGCATACCATACCGGGATGAGATAAAATATCCTCCCGCCATTTCACAGCATACTGGTCCCTTGACACCTGATCCAGTCTGTCGGCTCCGGCGTCCAGACCACCGATAGAATACTGCTGATAGAGTTCTCCGTTGCCGTTATAGACCGTCACGAAACCATTCTGTACTTTCATGGAAAACGGAAGCACAGGTTCTGCCGTTTCTTCCCCGGTCAATTCCCATCCGGTATCACCTGCCAGGCTGCAGTTCTTCACCGTATACAGTGTAGGTTTCCCATCCTCCTGTAAATGCTCCGCCGCTTCTGTCATATAGAATACCCTGCTGCCCATCCAGCCGATACTGCTGTCCTCCTGCACCTTTTCATTGTAGGCGTTGGAAGTATTATAGTAAGTCCGGTCACAGATTGCAGCCGATGCCATATTTCCCGGGATGCCATCCTCAGACACACACCGGAAGGTATGATCATACATCACATAGATTCCGCAGCTGGACACCTGAATATGAATACCGGAACCGGAATAGCTTCCGATCTTCGTCTCCAGATACTCCGTATACTGTCCCGCCGGCATATTTTCCGGAGAATACGTTTCGTATTCCGCATAGACTCTCCGGGCGGACTGCTCTCCCGGGAGCGGACCGATCTTCTGTCCGGATGCCGCACTCACATCTCCGGTAGACAACAGCCAGATCTTCTGTTCCTCCTCCGCCAGCACCATGGGAATCTCGATCACAGAACCATCCTTCTCAAAAGTATACTCCACATTGACCACCGATCCTTCTCCCATACGGTCATCGCCATAGAGCTGGTACTGTCTTGCCGCCTCGTAGAGGACTTCCGTCACCTCACCGGTTCCCTTTCCCAGCGAAAGGAGCTGCTTTGCTGCCGTCACAGGGTCCTTATAATCCTCGTAGAATCTGTGATCCTCCGACCCGAGTCGCTCCTCCAGACGGCTGAGTTGAAACATTTCCCAGCTTGCAGGACTTCCGGCATACCTTCTGTGATTCACATACCATCCCTTCTCCTGTGCAAAGGAATGAGTACTCTCAATCCGCTCGGGGGAATAAAATTCCGCGAAATCGGAGCGTGTCTCAAACGTTACATACGACAGCTTTTCAGCATAAATATCCCATTCTTCCTGCGTCCAGACAGCCTCATCGGAATACTCCGTATCACTGATATCCACCGGCTCATTCTGGGCAGACGGCGCAGCTTCCGTAGGCAATTTTTCCTCACTGCGGTTTCCTCCCGGATTACTGCACAGGCAGATGATGAGTGCTGCGATCACCGCCACCGCACCGATGAGGATCCAGAACGGAGGCTTGCGATAATCCAGCACATGACGGATCCTGTTCTTCACATGATCCTCTCCAAAGGATAACAGCGCACAGATCGTACCACCACGGTATTTTCTCCACCTGCCGTCACTGGCTTCCTCCAGCAGTGTATAAGAATAGATCTTCTTGCTTTCCTCTCCCAAAAGCTTTACCACTTTTTCGTCGCAGGACATCTCACAGTCCATATTCATCAGGTAAAATGCCAGCCACACCAAGGGATTGAACCAATGCACACAACAGATAAAAAGCACTGCCGGTTTGATCAGATAGTCTCTTCTCTGCAAATGCACCCTCTCATGGCACAACACTACCTCTCTGCTCTCCCCGGCAAGCTCCGACGACAGATAAATGGTCGGATGCAGGATCCCCATGACAAAAGAAAGGTGTCCACTCTTAATCTCACAAATTCCTTCTTCTACTTTATGAACGCCATTTTCCGGCTGACGCAGACGGTAATACATCCGCAGATAGGAAAACAGATGATAACCGGCAAACCCAACAAACCCGATCAGCCACAAGTACGGTAACACGATTCCCGCCAGTGTTTTCAGCATCTGTGTGCTGTGTGTTGCAAACATTTCCTTGGTTGGATCGCTCGTTGCAGACATTCCTGTCTGTCCGGTTACCATAGAGGACTCCTGCGAAAGTGCCTCCGGCTGACTGCCATCGTCACTATCGGCCTGCTCCGTCATGCCTGAAATCTGTATTGCTTCCGCAGTCGGATTTTCCAAGGTTGCTTTTTCTCCGGATGCTGTCAGTGCGGTGCTCACCGTCTGTTCCGTTACCAGCCGCTGTGGGATCAGGCTGATCTGTGTCTGCGGAAATGCCGGGCAGCACAGGCGCAGAAACACGATCCCCCACAACAGATAAGAACACCATCTGGGAGCCCTGCGAAGCACCAGTCTCGCCACCAGCACCAGCAAAATGCAATAGCTTCCCACCAGGCTCAAGTTACAAACGATCCCTAATACCTTCTCTAAAATCTCCCTCATCCAATCTCCTCCGTCAGCTCTTATAATCCTCTATCATAGCTTCGATCTCAGCGATCTGCGCTGCGCTGAGCTTCTTGCTCTGGATAAATGCTGCGATCATCTTCGGCAGCGAACCGCCATAAGCCTTCTCCACGAAAGCCTCCCCCTGGGCTCTGTGGTATTCCTCCTTATTCAATACGGAAGATACTATGGCATTCTCATTTTTGAAAATACCGTTCTCACAAAGCTTTTTAATAAACGTATAGGTAGTGGATTTCTTCCAGCCGAACTTCTCCGCGCACTGTTTTACCAGTTCTCCGGAACCGATGGGTTCCTCCTCCCAGATCAGCTCAGCAAATTTGTATTCTGTCTCCGTCATCTGATACATTCCCATTCCTCCTTGTATCCTTCTTAATCCAGCACTTGCCAATTATGCAATCCTATTGGCTTTTTTGCACTCATAACATTATAAAAGGTCGATGGTATACAGACCTTGTTCTAATTAAAGTCTATATCCTATCGACCCATTTGTCAAGTTCTTATTTTCCGAAATTATCAGCTCTTCGGGCATCCGCTGCAGCTTCCGCAGCCGCCCTGCATCGCCTGTGCCGTAAGATCAAACGGCGTAGTCACCAGACAGATTGCCTGAGAGGAGATTCCCTCTCCGCTGCCGGTGAATCCCAGTCCTTCCTCCGTGGTAGCCTTCACATTGACCTGTCCCACATCGATCAGCAGGGCTTTCGCGATATTTTCCCGCATGGTATCGATATGCGGGCGCATCTTCGGTGCCTGTGCAATGATCGTCGCATCGATATTTTCGATAAACACATGATTTTCTTCCAGCAGCTCGCCCACTTTTTCCAGCAATTTTATGGAAGAAATACCCTTGTACGCGGGATCTGTATCCGGGAAATGTTTCCCGATGTCCCCCAGCGCCGCTGCTCCCAACAGCGCATCCATGATCGCATGGAGCAGGACATCCGCATCCGAATGTCCCAAAAGTCCCTTTTCATAAGGTATTTTCACGCCGCCGATGATGAGGTCTCTTCCCTCCACCAGACGGTGTACGTCATATCCCATTCCGATTCTCATACTTACAACCTTTCCGCAGACGCTATTTTTAAAAAAATACCGGCATCCCTGTGTCTCACCGGCTTCTCCAACCAGCCAGTCCCCAAACCGTTCTGTCCCGTTGCGGCCAGTGCCGGGCGCCAATATCGTCTGCAATATGCCAAATCTCTGTCATTATTGTCTCGCCACAGCACAATCCATCAGATCCTCCGTGCTGTCGAATACATAGACGGTATAACTGCCGTCCTCATATACCTTTTCGCCCTGATTTAATGCCGGAGCCTCTGCATATTCCGCACACTCCTCCGCCGTCAGGAGCAGGAATGTCTCCCCGGCATGATACCCTTCCTCATAATATTTCATAGGCGAAGACCACTTGAAATACTCCAGGTGCTCGGGATCTCCGATGTTGCCGATCTCCACTTCACCATTCGTAAGCTCCGTGATGATATTGGCATTATTATAAGTAGCGAAGCCGAAATCATATCCGTTCCCCGCAAGGAATTCCGCCACTGGACGCTTCGTCTCGTTCTTGTCCACCGTCAGGAAAGACATCACCGTTTTCCCCGTTCCGAGGATCAGACAGATAGTAAGCAGTGCCGCCACCGCAAATCTGTCAAAGGGCATTTTTTCCTCTTCCAGATAAAAACACAATACCGGCAGGGCGAAAATGAAGATCGTGATATAATACCGCGGCACCATGGTACTGGTGGTAAAAATAAACACAAACAGATTCAGTACAAAACTGACTTTCAAAAACAGTGTGATCAGACTGCGAAATCCCGTGACACGCTGCATTTTCCCGCTTTTGACCGTAACGTATCCGTAGATGCCAAGCAGCACGAAGGCTGCCATCGTCACAACACCCCGCAGGGATAAAAATCCCTTATCCGGAATATAGCCAAAAAGCATCAGCAGACACCCCACCGCATTTTGGATCCGGTCAAATAACACACCGTGATACAATGCGATGAAGTTCGTGGCGCCATAGGTCTGGAATACGTATTTGTGACTGATGAACACTACATTGATGCCATATCCCACGACTGCGAAAAATGCCCCTGCCAGACTATAGAGAAAATACCGCATCCTGTCCGTAGAAAATAGAGTTTGGAAATGCTCCTTTGTCATCTCTCCTCGGAAACTCTGAAATTCCTCACCGCCCAGCAGATAGAAAAAGGAAGTCAGTACCAGAGGACACTGCAATGCCAGCAGGTAACGCACGCCGGACATTCCACAGACGATAGCAAGCAGCACATAGAATATCCACAGGCTGACCTTGCGTTTTGCATGATATTCTCCGCTACACAACCGCAGATACATACCGAAGAACCACAGCACCAGGATCACGTGGGACATGTAGGTATTACCCATCTGCATATGCGTCATCATAGTCTCGGAAAAAGGCAACAGCAGCAGACAGGAGCTTAACACTGTAAGTCCGCGGGATACTTTTAACGGCTTCATAAAATAATAATAGGAAACCAGCATCAGCCCGTAAAAGACCAGGTTCGTGATCGTACGGATCACATGCCAGTTGCTGCAGATGCGAAACAGCGGCCCCATGATCAGCTGTGTATACAACACGCGGAATTCCGTGGAATAATACCAGTTTGTCGTGGAAAAAATGTGGTGCTCTTCGGATAGGATCCGGGAAAAAATCATCTCCGCCGCCATATCGGAATCCAGCCAGTGATCCTGGCTGATGATATTTAGACCAAGCAGGAGCAGAAGCGTCGCTCCCAGCAAAATATATGGTATCTGTTTTTTCAGTGTTTTCATACCGCAGACCTTTCTGTTAGTGTCTATGCATTCTTCCCTAACTATACACGATTTGCCGCAAAAGCACAACTGCGGCTTTTGCGGCAAATCTACAAGTTTTCTCATTAAATTAAGATCGTTTTCTCTTCGGGAAGCTGTTGCCGATGCCCGGCTCTTCCCGCTTCTTTCGCTTTTTTGCTTCTCTCTCTGCTCTCTCTGCAGAGGGCTTACGGTCTGCGTTTTTCCTGTCGCGGTCGTTCCATTTTCTTCCGTCTTCGCGGCTGTCACTTCTGCGGCGTCTTCTGCCCTCACCGGAACCGGTGCTGCCATCCTCTCTGCGATCTCTGTCACCGCGGCCGAATCTCCGTCTTCCGTCTCCTCTGCCGAAGCTGCGACCTTCACCATCGCCTCTGCCGGACCGGCCTCTGTCCCCGAAACGATTGCCACGCTTTGTATATTCATCTGCGGCGATCTCCTCGCCCTTGTCACCGACCTGTAATTTCAGCATGGCAGCTGCCAGCTCCAGTGCATCACAGCCTTCCTCTTCCATCTTCCGCTGTAAAAAGCTCTTCATCAGCTCGATGTCTTCATGCTCATGCAGTTCCCATGCCTTGTTCAGATATTTGTCTGCTTTCGCTTTCAGCACCTTCGCAGCACCGGGAAGCTTTTTCTCCGTGATGGTGGTGTGGCAGACTCTCTCGATCTCGCGGATCTTGTAGATCTCCCTGCTATTGGCAAAAGTGAAGGATCTGCCCTTTCTGCCGGCACGACCGGTTCTGCCGATACGGTGCACATAGTACTCGATATCCTGCGGAATATCGTAATTGATGACAGCTTCCACATCATCCACATCAATACCTCTGGCTGCCACATCCGTAGCGATCAGGATACTGGTTCCACCGTTACGAAAACGCTTCATGACCGCGTCACGCTGCGCCTGGGACAGATCTCCATGCAGTCCTTCCGCCTGGAATCCCTGCTCCTTTAATAAATCCGACAGCTCGTCCACCTTTTTCTTCGTATTACAAAAGATCAGGGTCAGCTTCGGCTGATAATACTCTAACAGTCTTACGCAGGCGGCATCCTTGTCCTGATTTTTCACACGGTAGAATTTCTGGGATACCAGGGGAATGGTCAGCTCCTGCGCTGCCACCTTTACTAATTTCGCATCGTTCTGGAAACGGTCTGTGATCTCCAGGATCGGCTTCGGCATGGTCGCGGAGAACAGAGCGGTCTGGTGCTCTCCGGGGATCTGACCAAGGATCAGCTCCATATCCTCACGGAAGCCCATGTTGAGCATCTCATCCGCTTCATCCAGTACCACCATGTTCACCAGATCCAGCTTAATGGTGCGTCTGCGCATATGGTCCATGACACGTCCCGGGGTTCCCACGATGATCTGCACGCCCCGCAGTCCCGCGATCTGACGGCTGATATCCTGTCCGCCGTAGACCGGCAGCACCTTAATGACGTGCATGTATTTTGCGATCTTCCGCAGTTCTTCCGCTGCCTGGATCGCCAGTTCTCTGGTGGGGCACAAGATAATGGTCTGTAACTTTTTCACATCCGGATTGATGTGCTGGATCGCCGGAATGCCGAATGCAGCAGTCTTGCCCGTTCCGGTCTGTGCCTGTCCGATAATGTCCTCACCCTGTAATAAATAGGGAATCGCCTGCTCCTGGATCGGAGACAGCTTCTCAAAACCCATCTCACGAATCGCACGGACGATACGGTTATCCAACAACGGCTCGATCGATGCGATACCGTCCTGCTCCTTTACCTCTTCTACTTTTTCCACTTCTTCATTTTCCAAAAAATAACTCACAAAATACTCCTTTTTAGCACAAAAAAAGAAATCATTGCGATGCGCTTCTGATTTCTTCCATCAAATCTCAACAACATTTCGTAGTATAGCACGGAAGCATTGAAAAAACAAGTAAATTCATGTACTATATAGAAAATAAACCACTTTAGAGGTCATTATGATACAGACATTACACATCGTACCGGAATATAACGAAGAACTGATCTATCCCGCCATCTGCAAAAGTATGGAGGCTTTGAACATCGCCGCAGACTTGCGCCCGGAGATGAAGATCGTCATCAAGCCGAATCTCGTCATGGCGAAATCCCCGGATTTTCCCGCCACGACCCACCCTCTGGTCATAAAAGCTGTGATCAGGTGGCTGCGAGAGCAGGGCATGCAGCACATCACCATTGCGGAAAGTTCCGGCGGTCTCTACAATGCCGAAGCCATGAAACACGTATATCACGTATGCGGCATGGATACTCTGGGCGAAGGTGCTGAACTCAACATGGACTTTTCCGCACAGACCGTAAATTGTCCGGCAGGATTTAAAAATCACAGTTTCCACCTGATCACTCCTATCGTGGAAGCCGATTATATCATTAATATCTGTAAACTGAAGACCCATGCCATGACCGGCTATTCCGGCGGCATCAAGAATCTCTTCGGCACCATCCCCGGTCTGGAAAAGCCCCAGATGCACTACCGCTGGCCGGAGATCGAAGATTTCTCCAACATGCTCTTAGAACTGGCTCAGACCGTAGCTCCCAATCTCACCGTCATTGACGCCATTGATGCCATGGAGGGTAACGGTCCCACCGGCGGCACTTCGCATCCTTTGCATATGCTGCTGGCGGCAAAAGATTTCTATACCCAGGACTGCTTCGCCGCAAAACTTATGGGATTAGAACCTACAGAGATCGTCATGCTGCGTCAGGCACTGGAAAAAGGTCTGGCTCGCCCTAAGGAGTTGGCGCTTGTGGGAGATCCGGTTCCGGAAGGCTTATCTCCTTTTCAGAAGCCGGATACCATAAAATTAGATTTTACCAACGGTGTGCCGAAATTTTTACGCAAGCCTTTCATGTTCGTGGCTTCCCGACTGTTGAAATCCTATCCGCAGCTGACCCCGGAGAAATGCGTGGGATGCGGAAAATGTGCGGAAAGCTGTCCGGCACATGTCATCAGAATCGAAAATCGCAAGGCGAAATTCAAGAGAAAAGGCTGCATCTCCTGCTTCTGTTGTCAGGAAATGTGCCCCATGAAGGCTATCAGTGTAAAGAAAGCCCTGTAATTTCCTGCTTTTTGCTATTATTGTTCTAATTGCATACAAAATTTTTACAAAAATATCAAAAAACGTGTTGACAAAGTGGGACACGCATTGTATACTGAACAGGTCGGTTGCGAGAGCAACGAAATGGAATCTTAGCTCAGCTGGG
>UMLJ01061166.1_pt1 | contig 10490 bp, 4 predicted proteins | sample 1966521 | NCBI WGS metagenome assembly UMLJ01 (sample SAMEA4836199, study PRJEB28245) | human gut metagenome | biome: gut microbiome; material: fecal sample | place: Denmark | collected 2008
CGTTCTGCTTTAAAGAAACCTTCAACGTATAAAGGAAAGGAGATTCGGGCGACCATAATTTTGCATTCTCCGGCATTGCTACCTGTACACACTCTCCATTAATACTTTTTCCTTGCGCCACCAGCTGCTGACCATCAAAAACTTTTACCTCTACCAAATCTTTTGAAGTAGCATCTTTTACCAAGGCTTTCAAAGAAAGCAAGGAATTATCAATATCGGGAGTAATGCGTAAATCCTGGATATACGATTCACTGACAGGTTCCAGCCAAACTGTCTGCCATATTCCGGTCACCGGAGTATACCATATACCTTCAGGACGCGATACCTGTTTTCCTCTTGGCTGGTAACCCTTATCTGTCGGATCCCACACCTTTACCATCAAAGTATTGTTTTTTCCCTGCAAAGCTTCTGTAATATCAAAAGAGAAAGGCGTAAATCCTCCGGTATGACTACCGACCTTTACATCATTTACCCATACATCAGTTTTCCAATCTACTGCTCCGAAATGCAGAAGTACTTTTTTCCCTTTCCAAGACGAAGGAACTTCAAATGAACGACGATAGACTAACTCTTTCTCTGCACCTACCTTCTTGGCAACTCCCGACAAAGAAGATTCTACAGCAAAAGGTACCAGAATTTTCCCATCAAAAACAGAAGGAGTATGTTTTCCTTTTTCTATAATCACATAATCCCAAAGACCGTTTAGACTTTTCCATTCTGTTCTTTCCATAATAGGTCGTGGATATTCAGGTAAAACATTATCAGGATTTACCTGTTCAGACCATTGTGTTCTAATCCGTCCCTCAACCGGCCTCCATTGTGCATGCAGCTGCGCTGCTAAAGCTCCCCATAAGGCAAGCCCTATCCATAGTTTTTTCATTGATATTAATTTTTAAGATACCTTACAAAGGTAGGATAAAACAGCAACTCTGCATAAAACAATTCTGTCAAAAAATAGAATCATTTATTCATCTCATTTATAATACAAGCCATTATTATAAGACTGTTTTAGTTTTTATATTGAGAATAATCTTTTTACATTTGTACACAGTTTATTATTTTAATCCCAATATGAAGAAATTTCTCTTGCTACTCCAAGTATATATTTTATTCTCTATTTACAGTTGGGGAACACCATTACCACCAATTGAAGAAATTAATTTCACACCATTAAAAAACCTCATACAGCTACCGACCAATGAAGTTCGTAATCTTTTTCAAGATAAAGAAGGATATATATGGATTGCCACTTACAATGGATTAGTACGCTACGACGGATATTCCACCCAAATCTATCATGCAGAGTCTGAAGGGTCAGAAAAATCAATTGATGGATTTGTTAATATAGTTGCAGAAGACAACCAATCCAATTTGTGGATTGGTACACACAATGGTTTATATAAGCTAAATAAAAAACATGAAACCATAGAAAAAATACATTTGCCCAATCCTCAAGTCAGTAATGTAGAAGCCGTTGCGTGCACACGGGAAGGAGCAATATGGGCTGGCACCAATAAAGGACTCTTTATAAAGAAAAAAGATGAAAAAAATTTTACTCTATATAAAACTGCTCAAAACATTGATGTCAAGTCCTTATTAGAAGACAAACGAGGACATATATGGATTGGCACTTGGAGCCAAGGCCTGTTCAGATATGATCCTACACAACAACGCTTATATACATATCAAAATGTATGCTCACGCAACTCAGCCCATATTATATTCCAAGATAAAGATGAAAATATATGGATTGGTACATGGAGATGTGGACTTCTGAAAATGCAAAAACCATATGACATGCAACACTATGGATTTATCCGGTACACCCACGATAAAGATAATCCATCAAGTATTGCCGACGATATCATCTATGCCATTACTCAAGATAAAAATACAGGTAAAATATGGATAGGCTCCCGAAGTGCACTCAGCATTATGGAATCAGAAGATGGTATATTCACCAATTATTATCCTAGTAATAAAAGTGGACATCTTCCTTTTAACGAGGTAGATGCATTGTTATCCAGCAAAGATGGATTAATGTGGGTAGGCATGCTCGGAGGAGGAATCCGGATTGCCAATACTAATACACGTAAATTCAGTCTAAACTCTCTAAAGGCCGTGAGGGAAATATTCCCAAGCGCTTCAGTAAGAGCTATTTGCCCAATTGACAATCATTGGATTTGGATAGGAATTATGGGATTTGGGTTTGCAAAATATAACATGCAAACTCAGGAAGTCATTCCATACAACCAAATTGATGCGTTCCAAAAATTACCTCTCATATCTACAGTCAATGAAATCATTCAACTTAGAGATAATGGAGAGTATTGTTTTGCCACATGGGATGATGGACTATGGATTTTTGATGGGAAAAAAGTGCAAGAAATCAATATTGAATCACACCCACAATTAACAGACGTTTGTATATACTCTGTATACGAAGATTCAAAAAGAAATATATGGTTAGGAACAAGAAGTGGCATTTTTTTACTAGACAAACAAAGAAAAATGCATGCCATTAATAACTTAATTGAGAATAAAACATTTATTCCTGAAAAAGAGTCCATATTTCGAATTCAAGAAGATAAGGATGGAAATATCTGGGCTGCAACACCCAATTCTGGAATATGGAAGTTAACTCCTCATAATAATAATTTTACAGCCAAACAATACACCATCAAAGCTCAAAACGCCATATCAATAGGAGCCATGACACTATACATAGACAGTGATAATACAATATGGGCTGGAACAAACGGAAAAGGACTTAGTATTTACAACCCTGAAAAAGATTGTTTCCAGTATGCATTACCGACTAATATGAAAAAAGGAGAAGTAATATCATGTATATTGGAAGACAATCAAAAAGGATTGTGGATTACTACTACTTCAGAAATGATTCACATTCATAAAGATCAAACAAAGAAAAGCGTACAAGTATTTACTACAGAAGACGGACTACAAGATCATATTTTCAATCGAAATGCTTGTGCAAGAGGAAAAGATGGGAAACTATATTTTGGTGGAGTACATGGTATCAACAACTTTTTTCCTGCGGACATCAAATATGATACGGTTTCATATCCTGTTGTATTGACAGAACTAAGAGTTTATGATACCCCCATTTCACGTATGCCAGTCAATGAACAGCGAAAAATCCTAGATTCAACCCTAGAGTATGCTCAGCATATCACTCTTTCTTACACACAGAACAATTTCAGTATTGGATTTTCCGTATTGAACTACATCAATCCTCTATTAAACAAGTATGAATACAAATTAGAAGGATATGATAACCAATGGATCTCTACCGAAGGATATCATCCAGCAGCATTTTACAATAACCTACCTGCTGGAACTTACATTTTTTCCGTAAGAGGCAGTAACCCCAATGGCCTATGGTCTAACAATATCCGCTCTATCAAAATTACCATACTCCCCCCTCCCTGGTTTACTTGGTGGGCATATTGCATTTATACCATTATCATTATTATATGTATATGGTACACTTACAAAATCATAAAAAGAAGAATTAAACTACAACAAATGGTAGAACTTGCCAATATCCAACGCGAGAAAAATGAAGAAATCAATCACAGCAAATTACAATTTTTCACGAATATAACCCATGAATTACTAACCCCATTATCCATAATTTCAGCTTCTATAGATGAAATCAAATTACATTACCCTGAGACTCAAAAATCTCTTCCTGAGATAGAAGACAATGTATTACGACTTAAACGCTTAATCCAACAAATATTAGAATTCAGAAAAGTAGAAAATGGCAGACAGAAGCTAAAAGTATCCTATGGTAGTTTAACAACTTTCCTACAATATTCCGCACAAGCTTTCTCTCCTCTTGTCCGTAAAAAGAACTTACATTTTGCGTTCTTGAACATGGACATAGAGTATAAGGGCTATTTCGATTGTGACAAACTTGACAAGATAGTCTACAATCTATTATCTAATGCGGCCAAATATACACCTGAAAACAAAACCATTACAATATCACAAGCTTACAATAGCGAACTAAAACTTTTTCAACTAAGTATAAATAACCCCGGAGAACCAATCCCTGAGAATAAACAGAAACATTTGTTCGAGAGATTCTATGAAGGTGACTATCGAAAATTTCATACTATTGGTACAGGTATAGGACTATCACTGACCAAAGATCTAACCATATTACACCATGGAGAAATTAAGGTTAATAGTAACAAAGAAACAGGAAATACTTTTACAGTCATCATCCCTATAGCCAGAGAAGCTTATAATAAAGAAGAAATTGAAGAAAATGATACAAATTGGGACGTTTCTGAAACTGTAGCATCAACAGAGTTCATCTCCAATACACCTGCGGAAAAAGCTCAACATGAGCCAAACAATGATATTGTTCCCGAACATAAAATTAAGCCCGCATTATTATTCGTAGAAGATAATGATGACTTACGTAATGTCATGAAACGTATCCTTACAGATCATTTTGATCTTACCGAAGCCTCATCTGGAGAAACTGCATTACTTCAACTGGAAGATAAAAAGATTGATATCATAGTTTCTGATATAATGATGCCTGGAATGAATGGTTTTGAATTATGCAAAAAAATTAAAGAAAGATTTGAAACCAAACATATACCGGTAATCTTATTAACAGCTAAGACCAGCGATATGGACAGAATAACCGGATATGAAGTAGGAGCAGACGGGTATATATGCAAACCTTTAAACATATCTGTCTTACTTGCAAAGATTGAAAATCTCCTAAAGAAAAAAGAGCACTCCAATGGGGATTCTAGAAAACAACTAGTATTTGAAGCCAAAGAATTAGACTATACAAGTCAAGACGAAGAATTCTTAAAAAAAGCAGTAGAATGTGTAAATGCCCACTTGAGTGATCTTGAATTTGATACAACCGTTTTCGTACAAGAAATGAAAATGTCTAGAAGTACATTAAATGAAAAATTAAAACAACTGACAGATATGACTCCTCTAGCCTTCATTTCCAGCATACGCTTACAAGCAGCCTTCCGATTATTGGAAGAAAAGAAAAAAATACGCGTTTCTGAGCTAGCTTATTCTGTTGGTTTCAACGATCCCAAATATTTTAGCCAATGCTTCAAGAAAAAATTTGGTTTCCTACCTAAAGAACACATAGTCAACAAAGAGAATGATGAAAAATAAGTTTCTCAATCCAGCTCCAAAAGGATGAAAAAATAGCAGAAAAGGATGAATTTTTAGTTTTTATCCTTTTCTGCTATTTTTTCATCATCATCTCCTTTATGCAAAAGTATTTTTGCGGTATCCAATTGGAAAGGATGTGAACTTAAACAATTAATATTATGAAACGTAGAAAATTAAACGTAAGTAAATTGTTAACCTTAGGGCTGCTATTATCCTATTCTGCCAATATAGCAGCTAACACAACAAGCGAGACAACAAGTATCCAACAAAACAGCTCTTATAAAGTTACAGGAGTGGTAAGTGACACAAACGGAGAACCGATTATTGGAGCGAGCGTAGTGGAAAAAGGAACCTCCAATGGAACAATCACGGATTTAGATGGAAAATTCACAATTGAAGTTAATGCAGGAGCTACTTTGAATATCTCCTATATTGGCTATAAAAACCAAGAAGTAAAAGTTGACCGCAACGGATTATCTTTAAAATTAACCTTAAAAGAAGATACAGAAACGTTGGATGAAGTTGTAGGATACGGAACTGTACGCAAAGCCGACTTAGCTGGTTCTGTGGCTGTAATGGACAACAAATCATTCAAAGACCAGCCTGTTACCCGAATTTCAGAAGCTCTTCAAGGACGAGTATCTGGTGTACAGGTAGAAAACAGTGGCGTACCTGGAGGAGATATTCGCATTCGTGTACGTGGTGCAAACTCTGTAAATCTTAGCAACGAACCTCTATATGTTGTTGACGGAATTGTCCGTGAAGGTGGATTAAGCGGATTAAATACAGACGATATCAAATCTATCCAAGTATTAAAAGACGCATCCTCTACCGCAATTTATGGTTCTCGAGGTGCCAATGGCGTGGTATTGGTCACTACTAAAACCGGAGTTGCCGGACAAACACAAATCACATTCGATGCAACTTTAGGCGTATCAAACGTTTACAAACATTATGATATGCTCAGTCCATATGAATATGCTGAAGCATATAATTTCTGGTATCCGGGAAATGGATACTCCGCAGAAGAAATGGATGCTCTCAAAACGGGTAAAAAAGGTATCAACTGGCAAGACGAAATGTTCCGTTCCGGATTGGTACAGAATTATAAACTTGCAATTTCAGGCGGTAGTGAAAAAACACAATATTATGTTTCTGCCAACTATGTAAACGAAGAAGGTGTTTTACGCTATTCTGACAATGAACGATATTCCGCACGTGTTAATTTGAACTCTGCTGTCACAAACTGGCTTACTATCACTACAGATGTACAGTTCAATCATGGAGTCAGAAATGGTAATACTTATATTGCAAGTAAAACCAATCCGATTTTCAATGCGTTAAACTATGACCCAACCATGGATATGTTTACCGAAGATGGTAAATACAATGTAGGAAAAAACACTACAGGAAGTAACCCGTTAGGGTCTATCGCAGCATCAAACAGCGAACTTCGGACTTACGCTGCTACTGGAAACCTAGCTTTACAGTTTAAAATCATAGATGGTTTAACCTTTACCACAACAAATGCATTCGATTATCAAGATAATAAATCTTACTCATTCTCTTCTGCCAAAGCAAGCCCCACTGCTATCAGCAGTATGGGAAACAGTGATGCTTTCCGAATGATGTTACAATCTACAAACAATTTCACTTACATGAAAAAATTCGGGAAACACAATCTGACCGCTACAGCTGTTTGGGAAGCGACTTCTACCGAATATCGTAATATGAATATTGGTGGAAACAACCTTTCTACTGAAGCCGTAGGATGGTGGAATGTGAATATGGCAAGCACTAAGACTCTCGGCAACAGCTACTCAAGAGAAACACTTCTATCCGGTGTAGGCCGCGTCATCTATAACTACAATGACCGTTATACACTGACAGCCACATTCCGTGCAGATGGCTCTTCAAAGTTTAGTAAAGAAAAATGGGGATATTTCCCATCTGTTGCTGTAGCATGGGATCTTAGCAATGAACCTTTCATGGAAGATTTTAAAGCTATGCAAAACATGAAGCTACGTGCCAGTTATGGTGTGATTGGTAACCAAGGAATCGGAGCATACTCTACTCTTGGACTATTAGGTCAAGCCTATACAAACTATGGAACTTCTTCACAATTATATTATGGTTACTGACCAACTTCACTCCCTACTCCAGATGTCACTTGGGAAAAAACTAAACAATTTGACCTAGGAGTAGAATTTGCAGTATGGAACCAACGTCTCTCATTCTCACTCGACTATTTCTATAAACGTACTGTTGACTGCTTAATGCAGGAACCTATTCCTGGATATAATGGAGGTGGAAACTATTTAGCCAATGTAGGACGTATTGACAATAAGGGTCTTGACTTCTCTATCAATGCCCATCTTATTCAAACCAAAGATTGGCAATGGAATTCCACATTAACTGGAACATACCTGAAAAATGAAGTAAAAAGTTTAGGTAGTAATGAATACATCTACGGAAAAACTCCAGCAGATAAAATGGCAGATGAAGCCACTATCGTCATGCCGGGATACAGCATCGGTTCTTTCTACGGATATGTATGGGAAGGCATCAGTGAAGACGGTAAAAATGTATATGCTGACTTAAACGAAAACGGAAGTATCGATGCAGGAGACCGTACTGTAATCGGTAATGCAAACCCGAACTTTACATTTGGATGGAACAACACAGTGAACTATAAGAACTGGGATTTAAGCATGTTCCTGACCGGTGCATTTGGAATGGATCGTTTGAACTTGGTACGTTACGCGATGTCAACCTCAATATCAGATGCCTCATTCATCAATACCAAAGAAGCATACGAATATAACTGGGATGTGAATCCAGAAAATGCTAAATTCGCTTCTTTACTGAACGGAGGTACCAATTATGCAAACTCTACGCAATGGGTAGAAAATGCCAGCTATGTACGTTTAGCAAATTTAAGCCTAGGATACACATTCCCAAAATCAAAGACAAAATTTGCCGATATACGCTTGTCCGTTAGCTGCCAGAACCTGTTTACCATTACTAAATATAAAGGAATGGATCCGACCGCTTCTGCCTTTACAGATGATTCTTCAAAAAGTGTAGATGTTAGTAGTGGTGTAGATATAGGTGGTTACCCAACTCCTAGAACCTTTACCTTTGGTATCAAAATGAATTTCTAATATTAGCAACACATTGAATTTCTAACAGATCGATAATATGAAAACAAAAATATTTATAAGTGCATTAATGGCATGTACAGTAGCTATGACCTCCTGTAGCGATTTCTTGACTGAAGATCCTAAAGGACAGATGGTACCTGAAAATTACTTTACATCACAAAACGACTTAGACGGTGCTATCAACGTTCTATACGCACAGGTACAGTACTCTATCAATGGCAGCCATAGCCTATCTCCCAACTGGATGGGTGATGATATCACAGCTCTTACTAGTGGTAACAAAGATGTATATAGAGAATTTGACAGTTACAAAGTCAACGATAACAATGCAGATGCAAAAAGTGCATGGAACACTAATTATGCAATTATTAAAGCTGCTAATTTTATCCTCAATAATATAGAAAAAGTTCCCACCAGTGAAGAAGAAATTAATATAGGAAAGGGACAAGCACTATTCTGGCGAGCAGTAGCTTACTTTAAATTAGTGCGTTGGTATGGTGAAGTTCCTATTGTATTAACCACAGACTTAGACTTTACTGTCGGGAAGTCAACTATAGAACAAATCTATACACAAATATGTACAGATTTGGAAGAGGCTGAAAGAATTCTTCCTGAAGCATATACTACTGCACCGAGAATTGCAGATGGTTTGAATAATTATGTCAATAAGGGATCTGCTCAAGCAGTATTAGCCGCTGTCTATATGGCTCGCGCAGGTTATCCGCTCAATCAAACCTCTTATTATGAAAAGGCAGCAGAAATGGCCCAAGCTGTCATTAAAGGAGTAAAAAATAATACATATTATTATAAATTAGAAACGAACTATAAAGATCGCTTCATGTATGTATCCAACCCTTACTCACAAGAAGGTGTTGTTGCCATAAAATTTAACAAAGATAATCCATGGGGCTGGTCCGGACTGGATTCCTGGCATTCAGTATGTCAAGCATACGAATCTGTCACTAATGGCGGCTGGGGAGATGTAGTAGGCGAAATCAAGTTCTGGAAAGAAATGCCAGAAGGACCACGTAAAGATGCCATTTATGGAAGCGATGGAGGGAAAATCTTAGTTGAAAAAAATACTTATAAGGATCAGTTAATCAACTGGTACCAAAAAGATAGCAATGGTTCTTTCATTCTGAGCGAATGCCATCCTATGTTCCGTACCTTACTTTACGGAGGAGGCTCTGACGGTAGTGCGATGAATGATTATAATGACAGAGAATATACCATGAATAATGGTATTTGCAGCCAAACTCTTTATATGGTTTCATATAGTGAAGTTCTTTTATGGTATGCAGAAGCACAAGCTCGTAGCGGTTCAGTAAATGAAGAAGCCAAACAATGCTTACAAAAGGTTTTAGACCGTGCATACGGAGCAGGAGTAGATGATGCAAATAATTATGCAAGCGATCCAACCACATTTGCCAACAAGTGCTGGAAAGAACACGGTTATGAAGTTGCCGGATATTACCCAGCATTAGTAGTTCGGGCTAATGACCAGCTCCGTATGGATGATTTAAAAAATGCTTTTGCAACACGTCAAGCCAATACACCAATAGAAGTGGCAGAAGGAATATCCTTAAAAGAAGGTGTAGAAATGAGCGGAAATTGGGATGAATCACGCAATTATGCTACAATCCCATCATTTGATGCTGATTTGAACGAAAATCTAAAATAAGTTATCACACAAAAGTCACAGGAGCATCTATGCCTACCTGTGACTTTTTAATTTTACCTATTTCCACATTATGCATACAATTAAAAAAGTTTTTTTTATAACATCCTTATTTTTTATAGCAGGTTGTAGCACTCCCCCACAAACCTATTATCTGGATGCCACCAATGGAAATGATACTAACTCCGGTCTTTCTGCCGATAATGCATGGAAAACATTGGAGCGAATAAAAAAAACATCTCTTCAAAAAGGGGATAAAATACTATTGAAACGAGGAGAAGTCTTTAATGGAATTTTAGATATTACAGGCAAAGGTACCTACACTCACCCCATCATCATCGATGCATACGGCGAGGGTAATCAAAAACCCTGTATTGCAGGGAATGATACATCCATGTATGCCGTACGTATTTTCAATTCCGATTACTTCACAATTCAAAACCTTGAAATCAGTAATACAG
>UMLJ01019472.1_pt1 | contig 10345 bp, 12 predicted proteins | sample 1966521 | NCBI WGS metagenome assembly UMLJ01 (sample SAMEA4836199, study PRJEB28245) | human gut metagenome | biome: gut microbiome; material: fecal sample | place: Denmark | collected 2008
GACATCATCAACGTCATTCAAGAAGTCGGTAATCGCTTCAGTAGGGTGCTCGCGGTCAAATTCGATCACATCTATATTTTCGCTGTGCGACAACACGCGATAGCTATTATCAAGCGACAACACCAACACCCGCCCTTTTAATTGCTTAATGACACTTGTTTTACCAATCCCAGGCTTTCCGTATAACAGTACGCGCCAATTCTCTGTTCGTTCAATATTCGACCCATTTATAATTTTCATCCGTTATTTCTTCCTTTCTTCATCGCTGCTAAACTCCTTTTCAACTAAATCAGTTAGTACTGTTTCAAAATCAATAAAGTTTTTAACTTGCCTTTGTCTTTCAGCAAACAGTGCTTCCGTTGGAATGTTATCGAAAATTTGTTGCCAGCGATCAATAATCTCTTGCATAGCTTCGTTGACTTCTTTTTCAATTTCCTTTGAAAATTCACCGTTTTTAATTTGAATCGTTTCGTTACTGACACCACCATATTTTTCAAAAACTTCTGGTGCTAAAATCAATTTTTTGCGTTTATTAACATAAATCCTCAATCGTAAGCCCTCGCTTTCCATAGTTGATACTTTCGCATTAAGATACCTGTGCTTTTTTAGTGCTTCAATCCGCACCCAGCCCCCGATGTGCTTCGTTAATATTCAATTTCATAAGAAGGTAGTTTTGGCTTTTATTTATATTTATTTTTGGGGTATAAGGTATTTAGTTGCACTCCGCACACCGAGGTGTGGCTACGGATTGAAACAGCTAACGATATTACTTTAAATTAATGTCTTTCCTAATCCGTGTGCCTTGTTGTATCGGTCACGGCTAGGCTCTGATGCATTTTTTTCAAAAGTCCATTTTGGCACTTCTGTTTCTGTTTGCTTGCTTGACCAAATCCAGTTAAATAATTTCTTCATTTTTTAAATTCCTTTCTTCATTCCCTAACCGCACTAAGTGACTAGTGAGGTTTATATATTAAGGAGGTATATAAATGTCAATCGTTGGTACTTTTTGTTAAGATACTCACTAGCCCCTTGGTACGGTTAGGGTTATTAATATTATTTGAATCTGTTTCTAGTTTTCCATTCGATGAAGGACTTGAAGCCTTTATAGTTGATGAAAACCAGTTTGTGCGTTTGGTTCCTTTCTAACAATTCAAGTTTTAAAATCAAAATCCATACAAATCAGACGATTGAAGGTTGTATTTTTTACAAATGGTTACCATGTTTTTAGGAGAAATAGAAAGTACATTCTTCTCCCATGCACTAACTGTTTGTGCTGACGTACCAACACTTTTAGCAAATTCCTCTTGTGTCAAATTGTGACGTGCTCGGAGTTCTTTGATTGTAATTTTTGGAACTGTTTCTGTCATTTTTGTTCCTCCTCTCTAACTAACTTACAAACATATTATAGCTTAAATAAAATTCAATGTCAACAGTTTTCTTGATTTTTTTTAAAGTTTTTTTGATTTTATTGAAACATCAACATTATAATGCTTTCAGTCACTCTTTTTTTCAAGAGCTATAATCTCTTTTTGTTTCTTCGTTTTGCGAAGAAACGAATTTGAAGTGATTGATATATTCGTATGCTTTTGTTGTTTTAAATCCCAAACTCCTATACCACTCTTCGAAACATCCGTACCCTCTAGTCGAAAGCTCTTTTTGAGCTTTGGCAAGTTGTTTCCCTATTTCATAAGCACTCTTGCTTTGAATACCATAAATGATGTTGGCACGTTCTTCTAAGAATTCTTTTGTCTTTGCATCGAGCAAAGAGTAGTCGAAATCATTTGTTGCTATTTCGTTCATATTGTTCCTTTCTAATATTATTGTTGCGTTTCGGGAACGATTTGTTTAAAAAAAATACCAATTTCATCTTTGTTATATCCTAAAAGGTTGGCTAGTGTAATAAGTTCGTCAGCAGAAAATGAGATTTTTCCATTCTCTCTCTTGTTGTACTGATTACGAGCCAATCCCATTAGCTCAGCCATTTTCGCTTGAGTATAACCTTTTGCTACCCGCTCGGCCTTCACACGAAGCAAATCAACTTTCATAGGTTATCTCCTTTCTTTTGATTTTTATTACTTGTTCCTTAGAACAATTATAGTATATCTAATGTGTTCCCGTTTGTCAACAAAAAAATAAAAAAAATATAAAAAAAGTTTATTTCTGGGAACATATTGTTTATTTTTGGGAACTGTTGTATAATGTTTATACTATATATATCATGTATGATAGTTTGTCAACAGTTTTACCTAAATTATTTTAGTTTTTTTTGCAAAAAAAGAAAACCTCGACTAAAAGTCGAGGTTACAGTTCGAGAATTTAACCGAAACGATGCCAAGTATTCCAACAATTATATTACCACTTATCTATGATAAAAGCAAACAAAAAGAGCTACGAGATTATCTCATAGCTCTATACCATTTTTTATAATTTAAACGCGAATTTGTAGAAAGGGAAGTTTAAATAGACAGTATTGTAAAATCAGAAATAAAAAATGGATTATGAATGGATATTTATATTATACCACATTTTTAAAAAATAGCAAAACAAAAAAACCCCCACTCAGAACGTATCTGTCCATAAAAGGATGTGGGGGGATTGACATCTCATTCATATTATAACACAAAAAAAGCCCCAGCATAATGCTGAGGCTTCGACCACTACTGCCATGGTATCCCTACTGCAGTGTGAGGGGAGGTGATATACTCCTTTTTTATTTTATAGTTTTCGTGGTCTATTGGTAGTAGTTTACCAAATCATCTTTATTCCAGCAAGAGAGCCATACTGTACCGAATTGCCCAAACTCGAAACGTCGGTAGTAATAGCCACCATAATAGCCGCCTTCTCCTGTGTCTGTAATGTTGTTTTCATCACCGGCAAAACTAAAGAACATGCCTGCCTTGAAATCTTTAGATTCTCCGTCAGGCAAGTCATTACCATCTTTATCAACCCAGTTAACCATATCAACAGGGATTCCATTTTGAAAATAATTGAATCCGATGGGACATAGATAGTCGCATTTGATTTGCCAAATTCCATTAACGAATTGAACTTCATTAGCTTCGTAGTAAGCTTTTTGTTGTGGTGATACTGTTGTATTAGGTTGGTTGTTGGTTTGTGGGGTATTGTCAGAATAACGCCAAACTTCGATATATCGAGGCTTATTAGCTGCATAGTAATCATTCCAAGGATATGTACTGATAGCTTGTCCTACTGCTCCTTGTGTTGAATAATCACAACTAATAAAGTTTACGCTATCCATCATAACACCAACGTGACCACCTGCACCACCAGATTGTGACATGTCAGCACCCCACGACATCATTACGATATCTCCTGTCAAGGCGTCCCAATCCTGATTAATACTTACACGATAAAATCCATTTTTAGCAAGTTGTTGACCAAGAGTGACAGTAGATGGCAACCCTTGGATAGGAATGCCTGCGTCTTTTAGGGCTTGAGACATAGAACCAGAGCAGTCAGCTGTACCGTCTGAGCCATTCCGTGAGCCAAACATTGAGTAGGTAAGAAGATTGCGGTGAATAACAAACCAATTAACAATAGATTGTGGTACGCTCATTTTATTTCTCCTTTTTATCGTTTAGTGGTACATCATAGTTCAATGCTCGTTCGCTGTCAGCGATTCCTTTAGTGGTAGGGTCTGTCACGATTCCAAGAATAACCAAAATTCCCACAAAAGTATTTAATCCCTCTTGAATGTTGGTCGGAATGTGAAGCCCGAACTGTTGCAACATAAGGAATACTGCTGAGATAAGAGCTACTAGTGTAGTTTTATTTTGCAAACGTAATTTAAAATTAATCATTTATTGTTCATCCTCTCAAGTTTCGATTTAACTTCTTCGATATTTCCTTTTAGCTCCCCGATACTCTCATTAAGATGGTCCACTCTTTGAACCAGAGCTAGAATTATTTTTTGTTCTTCTTGATGCTTGTCAAGACGATCATTATGGTTTTTAATAATTTTCTCGATTTCATGGTCGACAACCTCTAATTTAGTTATTCTGTGTTCTAATCGAGAGGCACGTGTCTGGCTTGAAAAATAAAAACTCGCACTTGAAATAGAAATAGGAAGAATAACGGTAATAAGCCAGTTCATCAAATCTGGCTCGTTTTGTGGTCCCATAAAGCATCCCTCCTAGACTATTCTTGTGTGAGTTTTGCCAATAGCTCCTCGTCATTAACCATATCTGCGATTAGTTCTTTTACTTTTGGTTTTAATACTTTTGGAACTCGTTTAAATGTGTAGTTATTATTAACGATATTAATTGCGAATAGTTTAGCAAACATATCTTTTTATCCTTTCTCTTTATTCTTTATTATCAATCAAGTCTTCATCACTCAACAATTTTTTCTCATTAAGTTTTTCAACAATACTCATCAATGTTTCTTGTGCGGTGTTTGATGCATCTTGCTGCTTCTTTATTTGTTCTTCCATCTTAGCAATGGTATCAGTAGCTTTTTTGTTTAATGCTTCGTACTCTTTGATTTTTTTATCAAGCTCATTAAATTTTTCATTTTCCGCACGTTGAGGGAAGTTTTCTTGATAGATAACCTCTAGTGCTTCTTTCAATAATTCAGTATTTGATAAGTCGATTTTATCGACTGGCAAAAAGACAGGGACGTAAGCACCATCTCGGTTTTTCAAAACTACTTTTGTGGCGTACGCTGCACCGCTTGCGTCATATTCTTTTGACTTAGAATCATATTCAAATTTCATGTTTTATATCTCCTTTTATAGCATTATTGTGATTTGACCTTTATAATCTATACCATTTCTAGTTTGCATAGCATTAAACCTTCCAGTTCCCACATCAACTTGGACATGGACTTGTGTATCAGCAAAAATAGACCAACCAGAAATAGTAAACATATAGAATTGAGGTGCTTTAAATACTTCTGGAGGTAAATTAGCGAGCATAACATCTCCACCATTTCCTGTAAAGCTATATTTAACTGTCAACACATCTCCGACACGTTTGTAGAAGCTGCCTTCATATCCTGCTGGTTTCCATCCTGTGTTAATTAAATTTGGGTGGTCGTTTCTTGTAAATTCCTTCCACGGTTCCCAATCGTTGATTATAAAAGACCATCTGTGATGTCTGAAAAAAAGCTGACCATTTTTCCCCCAAAAAGTTTGAATGGCTTCTTTACGACCATTTGTATTCTTACCGTAATTGCTGTAGTGAAATAAATAGCCCCATTGACCGCTTGGGTTTCCTGGAGCCGATGGGTCAAGGTAATACTGTCCAGGTTGGTCTATCAAATTTGCATTCTTAGCGACAGGTTTTCCATCTACCCATTTTGGAGATCCGTTATTACTGGTTAGCTGATATTGCTGGATTGGGCTGTTGTTTGCATAGATGTCACCTTTTACGTCAAGCGCTCCAAACTCGCGTATTTTACCAATACCAAGACCATCACGGTCATAGGACAGCACAACACTTTCAACAGGAACTTGTGCCTTAAAGCTCGTGGATGTGAATTTGTCTTCCAAAATTGCCAAAACTTCCCACGATTTATTAGCTGCATATTCACCAGCCAAATTAGCAGGTGAATTGACTAGACTTGAAATACTTAGCCATTCACCAGAGGCGGGACCAGTGTCTGTTGTGTAAGCATCTTTTCCATAAGGCGACACCTTGAAAGTTAATTTCATGGTATTTTTTTGAATACCATTAACAATCAAAGGTGCTATCCGTGCATTTCTTATAATTTCTAGTGTACTAGATGTTGATCCAGTTCTAACGACACTAAAACTAAGCGATGGGGCGAAATACTCAAGCACTGTGACAGAGACATCTCTAGGATCAGACCAACGACCACGGCTATCAGATACACTTGCCCTGACTGTGATGGTTCCGTTGTAGTTCATGATACCCAACGTGCCACCGTTAACATCAGTAGTTTGGTTCTTACCGACTATCTCAGCATGGTAACCCGTGATATTTGAGCCATAAGACCCACTTGCACCATTGAAGGATACCTTGATGTTAGAGAGAGTCTGGATGAATGTGTTAGCGTTTCGTACCACGTTCTGAGCGGCTGTGTTAGAGTCTGACAAAGAAACTCCTTCGAAAGTTGGTTTCATGCTAGCTGGCACACTTGCTATTAGCGTAGCTGACTGTGTCCCTATCATGGTACCTTCTGAGTAGGTATCTACGTAGATTGTTCCTGTACCCGTTTCCGAGTTTGGGATGTCGTTAGCAAAGTCAAGTGGAATAGTCCATGTTGTAGATGTGTCTACATTACTTGCAATAGTCCCTGACTTATTTGCCCAAGTATAACGTACTGTGTGCTTAAAACTAGAGCTTTGACGGTTGATGTTAATAGTGACTGGGCTACCAATAGTACCAGCATCAACGCTTACAGAGCTTAACCGTGGAATGTCGGTTAGTTTTAATGAGATGCCGCTGATTGTTAATGTACGAGGGCTCCAACCACCAGACCCGTTAAACTGCGCTGAAAAAGATAAAGTCTTTTTACCGTCTGAATCGTGATTAATGGTAACTGTTTGATCTATCAATGGAATTGTTTGATACCACCCTAGCATACTAGGTGAACCTGACCAATTCAATCTTTGACCTTCAAACTCGATATAAGCGTTACATTGATATTGAGCAAAAGTCGTAGTCGTATTTAGCAGTGCTAGTTGAAATCTGACCTGACTGGTATTAGCTACTTTGTCTTGGCTAACCTGGTCAACCCACAACCTTATCCTATAGCCTCTATCATTATTACTCCAAAATTCTGCCAATTAAAAACCTCCTACATAACGAATGACATTCATGTCTGGGTTAAGATGGTACTGTTCCTCACGATATCGACCAACTTGGATAGTTTTTGAGAAGATCCCGTTCTCGATGTGTATTACACCTTGCGAAATATACATGACCTCCTCCCCTGCTGAATACATTGAAATCCGACCGTTAGGGTTGATCATTATGCCAGAGCTACCGTCATTCTTTCCAATCACAAGCCCATCGTTTGATGCAGTCATGTAGCTATCGATGAAACTCCAACGATCAGACAGTTCACCTAATTCCTTAGCAATGATTGATACCCGCTGACTTGAACTAATCAAAGCTTTCTCGGCTGCAGCTCTCTCGGTCTCGTTTGCCTTAACGAAATCTTGGTAATTTTTAATCCAGTTATTCAAAATTTCAGCGCTTGCTTTGGCTTCCATCTCTGCTTTAATGATTTCAGCCCTTTCATTAAGCGCATTAATCTGTTCAATCGTCATAGCATCATCGGCTTTGGAATCAATTTCATCTTGTACATCCTCGATGGCGGGTGTCCAATCAGTTTTGATTGTCCCTTTTTCAATCTTCACTTCCCAAACAGATTTGATTGCTGTTTTATGATATGTATTTACACGTAGATGATATGTACCTGTCGGATGATTCCAAGTAAACTGCGTTCCTGTAGTACCTGTATTTGAATCAGAAACAATGTCAACCACATCCCAGAAACGAAATAACCAGAGTGTGATATTGTCACTTTCGATTTCTCCGTTGTGCCATTTAGTAAAATTACCATCTGTTTTGGCACTGATGATATATTGTTCTCCTTGTTCTAAATAGACAGAAGTTTCATTTTCATAATAAACGTAATTATCAAAATTTGTAGGTTTACGGTCAGGTTTAAAAGGTCCTTTCGAACCTTTCAATAGATTCCTGCCACCAACCGAAATGCTACCAGCAGTGTCACTCCATGTATAATCTGCTGGGTTTGTGCTGTCTTCTTTTATGAAGTTGGTTAGCACACCTAAATAGCGTTTACTTCCAGTCTGTGTCAAACTGAAACCCTTTTGACCATCGGCACTATCGGCATAGGCAAAATGTACATAAGGCGTACGTCCGTCCTTACCATCTGATACATTTACAAAAGTAACTTCTTCTGAAGCTACTTCTTTGTTATCTACCCACGCAGCAATCGTCAACGTTGTTGGTTGAGTTATCTCTGACGCTACCATATCGTAAGTCATACCTACGTATTTAATAGTTCCGTCAATCACAAATCGATAAGTTGCATCAACAATTTTATCGCCTTGTTTCAAAACTGGTTTAACAGTAGAACGACCAATACCATTCTTAAATACTGTACCATTCGTGGTCCTTATCTCAACATGATATGGCAATGACTTAGAAACAATCTCATCGATACGTTGTTGTAATTCGCTAGACGGTTTATTATCCAATTTTCTGAAATTAGTAAAAACAACCGAGTTGTTTGTGGGATTGTCAAAGCTGATAATCATTTCAGATACACGCGCTTCGAGGGCTAAACCACCTCTAAAATTATTATCGATGATTTTAACAGTGTCACCTAGATTGATGTCTTTATAGTTATCCAGAAAGCTAGACTGAACATCTACTGTGTAAGTCAATAGTGGATAAGCATACTGCTTGATAGTACGCAAGGCGTAAGCTTTTAAGGATTCAACGTCCTTGTATTCTGTCTGAAAATCCCTACGTGTCCAGTTATCAGCGCTGTCTGGATTCATGGTAGATGGGTAGCGTTCCCTTGACAGTGGGGCGAAAACGAAGCTAGTGCCCTTTCGAGAATAGAACTCTACTTGTCCTAGCTCGTTCTTTTCCTCAAATTCGACATCGTTTAGGTTAACGCCATCTTGTCCAATGAAATTACCAGCGTTGAAAAGTTGCGTTTTATCACTAGTAACTTGAACGCCTTTCAATCCGCTTTGGTAGTAGAGAACAACATCTCCTCTTGCCTTACCTATACCGTGATGGTTTTCATCTGCTTCTTGGTAGATGTCGATGATGAAACGTTTCATAGTTCCGTCTCGGTTTAATTCGGTACGGAAAATAAATTCTGCATCAAATTGATTCATCAAGCTATGAAGTTGCTCTAGTTTAGTTCCACTTTGAGATTCAAAAGTAAGCGTTCTTGTTCTATCAGAAATTTCATTGACACCTATTTCCAGACCTGCAAAACCAAGCAACTCAAGATTTTGAAGATACCATTCAATAGTTTTGGGACCGCCACTGTCTGCAAGTGGTCGTGCAACTTCCATTGCCAATTCAAGGTTGGTGTTATTACAAGTGACTTGAAAACTAAAATCATTCTCAACGAGTTTTGATACATAAAAAACATGATAGGAATTATCGAAATAGAATGATACAAACATCTGGTCATTGATATATTTGATATCATCGTGCAGTTTCCTGTTCACAATTTTAGAAATTGTAAAATCAAACGTACTTGTTGAGTATTCAAGGTATGGATGCCATTGACTGTTCGTATATGGCAACATTCCGGGAATTTCATTATTCAAAGCACACACTTTACGCATACTTTTATCATGAATCCAGATTTGCATTAAACAAAGCGCTCCTTCCATGAAATTTCAATTGTTGGGTCTTTGGCTATCCAGCTTGACGTGTAAATGTCAATTTCAGTTTCACCAATACCAATGCTGAATGGTTCAGACAAATATGTTAACTCATTAGATGCTGGCAAGTTATCGATAAGGGTTTTACCTTTAGACATGTCCACCTCTAAGATAGAACCCATGTGAAAACGATTAGGAATATCTTCTTCTTTATAAACGTTGTCTTTTCGATAAATGAAATCATCTAAATACATGTGTGTAACAAGTGGTGCGTTGCCGACCTTACCAAAAATGACATGGATTTTGTCTGATTTTTTACCCTTTATTTCAGGGATAGAATATCTTGGGTATGAACCCCACCAGTAGTACTGAACGACATCATCAAACCGCATAATATCTGACCATCCCCTAGGTTCATTAAATGGGTTGTGCTGCTCGATGTGCGTTCCTAAAAAATTCTTCCTGTCGACAATACGGAAACCTCCCTTGCCGTCACCAGCTAGAAAATTATATTCACAGCCTAAACCATTGTAACGTTTAAAAGTTTCAACACCATACAAGAAAGTGCCGCTTGCATCTGTTACACAGATTTTTAAGTATCCCATTTGGTTTGCAGAGCCGAGCCAAAAAATTTGTCTCCACCAAAAGTATTCATATAGCGCACCTTTTTCACCGCTTGAATCCCTTGGTATGTCAAAAGTAACCGATGCTACTTGACCGCTCTGTAATGCAATGTGAGGACGACCCCAAGCATTATCGATATAAAGAGTTCCGTTTGGCTTGGTGTCGTTGATATTATCATTTGAGATACCAACATTTTTCAATCCTTGAGATAAACCGTTAGGGATTCTGTGCTCTCCGTTTGATGAAGCGTAATCAAACAGTACCTCTGACTTTTTAACCGTTTGGTTATCCCATTCTTTAGGATTACCAACCTCGTAGCTTTCAGTAGCAGATTTCACAATCCCAACCCAG
>UMLJ01056756.1_pt1 | contig 10303 bp, 5 predicted proteins | sample 1966521 | NCBI WGS metagenome assembly UMLJ01 (sample SAMEA4836199, study PRJEB28245) | human gut metagenome | biome: gut microbiome; material: fecal sample | place: Denmark | collected 2008
ACATATCCTTCGCGGAATGCTGTCTCGGCAATTGCGCCCTCGTCTTCGCGGATGGTGACAGGAGCGTCGACGGCAAGTTTAAGCACACAGCTCTTCTCGCACAGGGCAGGGCATATGCGTCCGGTGAATTCCGGAAAATCGTTGGTCAGCGACAGTATTTCATAAGCCTCGTGCCAGTTGCCTCTGTAGATGGCGTCTTGAAATTCCGGAGGGCGGTTGCCAAGCGGACATGCCCAGTGGCAGAACGGCACGCCGCAGTCCATGCAGCGGGATGCCTGCAGGCGGCGTTCGGATGTGTTGAGGGTTTGTTCCACTTCTCCGAAGTCACGGATACGGTCGTGGATGGGGCGATAGCCCGCCTCCTGGCGTGGTACGGTAAGAAAAGCCTTAGGATTACCCATATATGTTGTTTCGTTTTATCGGTTGGGGAAATATGTTAATAGTCACGCTGCACCTCGGCGATTTTCTGTTGTAGTTTGAGCATCTGTTCCTCGGCAAGCACTCGCTTGTATTCGATAGGTGTCACTTGTATGAAGTCGTCGACATACCGGTTCCATTCATCAAGCATCTGGCGTGCCAGCGCCGAGCCGGTGTAGCGGTAGTGCTGACGAATGAGCTCGTGCAGCTCCTTGCGTGCCGAGGAGTCTTCGATGAGCGAGAGTTCAACCATCTCCATGTTGCAGAAGTAGTCAAACTTGCGGTCGGGATCCCAAACGTATGCCACGCCGCCGCTCATGCCGGCTGCAAAATTGCGTCCGGTTGCTCCAAGCACCACAACGCGTCCGCCGGTCATATATTCGCAACAGTGGTCGCCGACACCTTCAACAACGGCAATGGCACCTGAATTGCGCACGGCAAAACGTTCGCCGACACGGCCGTTGATATAAACCTCGCCGCTTGTGGCTCCATAAAGGAGCGTGTTGCCGGCAATGGTGTTTTTCTCTGCCGCGAAATGGCTTCTGACTGGGGGTGCCACGGCGATGCGTCCGCCGCTGAGTCCTTTGCCGAGATAGTCGTTGGCCTCGCCCTCAAGCTTGAAGCTTATGCCATGGGCGAGAAACGCTCCGAAGCTTTGTCCGGCAGAGCCTTTGAATCTGACGGAAATGCTCTCGTCGGGCAGACCCTCGTTGCCGAATTTGTCGGCAATCAATCCCGACAGCATCGCGCCTACAGCGCGGTCGGTGTTGGCGATTGCATATTCGAGCGACACTTCTTTGTCGTCGCTGATAGCCGGATCGGAGGCTGTTATGATTGTGCGGTCGAGCACGCTGTCGATGTCGTGCATCTGCGCTTCTGTGTGGCGTATGCTTGCGTCTCCGCTTTCTTTATGCAGCAGGCGGGAGAAGTCGAGCAGCTCTGACTTCTGGCTGACTGCTTTGTCTATCTCGATCAAATCGGTGCGGCCTATGATGTCGTTGAATTTCCGGAATCCCATCTCTGCAAGATATTCACGCACCTCTTCGGCGAGAAAACGGAAATAGTTGACCACGTGGTCGGCATGTCCGCGGAAGTGTGCCCTCAGTTCAGGATTCTGTGTGGCAACGCCCATAGGACATGTGTTTGAGTGGCATTTGCGCATCATCACGCATCCCAATACGATAAGCACTGTCGTGCCGAATCCAAATTCCTCGGCGCCGAGCAACGCCATGCTCACGATGTCGTGTCCGGTTTTCATTTGGCCGTCGGTCTGAAGGCGCACTTTGCCGCGCAGCCCGTTGCGCACGAGCGTCTGCTGCGTTTCGCTCAGACCAATCTCAGGCGAGATTCCGGCATACCGCATCGATGAAGCCGGCGACGCTCCTGTGCCTCCCTCGGCTCCTGAGATTACAATCAGGTCGGCCTTTGCCTTTGCCACACCTGCCGCGATGGTGCCGACACCGCTTTCCGCCACGAGTTTCACGCTGATGGCTGCGCGCGGATTGACATTCTTAAGGTCGAAAATCAGTTGCGCGAGGTCTTCGATTGAGTAAATGTCGTGGTGCGGTGGCGGAGAGATGAGTGAGATGCCTGGAATGGAGTGGCGTGTGCGGGCAATCACCTCATTGACTTTGAATCCGGGCAATTGTCCTCCCTCGCCGGGTTTCGCTCCCTGTGCCACCTTTATTTGAATCTCCTCGGCGTTGACCAGATATTCCGTTGTGACGCCGAAGCGGCCGGAGGCAATCTGCTTTGTCTTGCTCGACAGCGACACTCCGTCGACCGCCTCGTGGAAGCGGCTGCTGTCCTCGCCGCCTTCTCCAGTATTGCTGCGTGCGCCGAGTCGGTTCATTGCCAGGGCAAGCGCCTCGTGGGCTTCCTTGCTGATGGCTCCAAACGACATTGCTCCAGTTACGAAATGCTTTACAATTTCTTCTACCGGCTCCACTTCGTCAATCGGAATCGGATTTTTCTTGAAAGTGAAGAAGTCGCGCAGAAATATCGGTTCTGCTTTGTGGTCGGCGGCGGCTGTGAATTCTTTGAATTTATTGTAGTTGCCTTGACGGGTGGCAAGCTGCAGCAGTGCAATCGTTTCAGGATTCCAGGCGTGGCGCTCGCCGTCTTTGCGATATGAGAACTGCCCGATGTTTGGCAGAATCTCGTCTTCGTCTTTAATGGAGAAGCCATCATCGTGGAAATGCGTGTAGCTGTCGGCGATTTCCTTCAGGCGGATACCTCCGATGGACGATGTCTGTGTCCCGAAATAGTTGCGCAGCAGCTCCTCGCTGAGTCCTACAGCCTCGAAAATCTTTGCTCCGCGGTAGGAACGGATGGTGCTGATGCCCATCTTGCTCATTATTTTGTAGAGACCCTTGCAAAGAGCCTTGATGTAGTTGCTTTCAGCCGTTTCGTAGTTCATCTGCACATCGCCGCGCTTCACCAGGTCGTCGAGCACGGCGAATGCCATATAAGGGTTGATGGCGCTTGCTCCATAACCAAGCAGCAGTGCGGCATGCATCACCTCCCTGATCTCTCCGCTCTTGACGATAAGAGCGGTCTGCACACGTTTCTGCACCGAAATCAGATGATGGTGCACAGCACTCACCGCCAGCAACGACGGAATTGCCACATGGTCGCGGTCGACGCCCTCGTCGGTCAGTATTATGTAGTTCACACCGTCGTCGACCGATGCCTCGGCGCGGCGGCACAGTTCATAGATGGCTTCCTGCAGTCCGGCGGTGCCTTTTGCCGCATCAAACAGCATTGGCAGCTTCACGGTGTTGAATCCCTTGTATCGGATATTGCAGAGAATGTCGAGCTGGGTGTTGGTCAGCACGGGGTGGGGCAGACGCACCATCTTGCAGTGCGACTCGCTTGGCAAAAGGATGTTCATGCCCACAGCGCCGATATATTCTGTCAGCGACATCACCAGCTGTTCGCGGATTGGGTCTATGGCGGGGTTGGTCACCTGAGCAAACTGCTGTCGGAAGTAGTTGAACAGCAGTTGCGGACGGCTGCTCAGCACGGCAAGCGGCGTGTCGTTGCCCATAGAGGCAGTAGGCTCCGACCCGTTCACGCACATAGGCTTTATGGTGCGTTCCACGTCTTCGCGCGTGAATCCGAAAGCACGCAGCTTTCTGCCGAAGAGACTGACGGCATTGTCCACTTTGCGTCCGCTGCGTAGCGTGTGCAGCTCGATGCGGTTTGTCGACAGCCATTGTCGGTATGGGCGTGCGGCGGCAAGCTGCGCTTTCAGCTCGCCGTCATAGTATATCTTGCCTTCTTGTGTGTCGACAAGCAGAATTTTGCCAGGTTGCAGACGTCCTTTTTCTTCGATGTCGGCAGGTTCGATGTTGATTACTCCAGCCTCGCTCGCAACCACCATCATACCGCCTTTCGTAATCAGATAGCGCGCCGGACGCAGACCATTGCGGTCGAGCATTCCGCCGGCATAACGCCCATCGCTGAAAAGAAGTGCCGCCGGTCCGTCCCACGGTTCCATAAGGATGGAGTGGTATTCATAAAACGCTTTCAAATCCTCGCTGATAGGATTCTTGTCGTTGAACGACTCCGGCACGAGCATTGCCATGGCGTGCGGCAGACTTAGTCCCGACATTACGAAGAATTCCAGCACATTGTCGAGCGAGGCGGAGTCGCTCATGCCCGGTTGGATGATTGGACGTATGTCCTTGACGTTGCCCAACGCCGGCGTCGACAGCACGCTTTCTCTTGCCTCCATCCAGGCGCGGTTGCCGCGGATGGTGTTGATCTCGCCGTTATGCGCCAGCAGACGGAACGGCTGTGCCAAACTCCAGGTTGGAAACGTGTTGGTGCTGAAGCGGGAGTGCACCAACGCCAGCCCGCTTGTGAAATATGGTTGTGTGAGGTCTTTGAAATACTCGCGCACTTGGGTTGACGAGAGCATACCCTTATAAATGATGTTCTTGCTTGACAGCGACACTATATAGAAGTCCTTGTCGTCGATGCGGCGCTCGATGCGTTTGCGCACAAGATATAACGTGCGCTCAAAAGTGTCGGTGTCGGTAACTCCGGTAATGAAAATCTGCTTTATGTCGGGTTCTGTGTCGCGGGCGTCTTTGCCGAGAATCTCTGAGCGTACGGGCACATTGCGCATGTGCATCAACTGCAGTCCCTCACGCTCCACTTCTTCAATCACGATTCCCATAATTGCGGCTTGGCGTTTCTCGTCTTTCGGCAGAAACACCAGTCCGGTGCCGTATTTGCCTTTCTCCGGCACTGGAATGCCTTGAAGAAGAATGAATTCGTGTGGAATCTGAATCATAATCCCGGCGCCGTCGCCTGTCTTGTTGTCGGCACCCTCTGCGCCGCGGTGCTTCATGTTTTCAAGCACTGTCAGGGCTGCATCGACCAGTTCGTGGGATTTGTCACCATTGATGTTGACGAGCATGCCCACACCGCATGCATCGTGTTCGTAGGAAGAGTCATACAGCCCCAAGGGCTGGTGATTTGGATAGTCTTTTTGGTCTATCTTCTTGGAAAAAAGATTGTTTTTGTTCAAATTTTCTTTCATAATCCCGCTTTTTTCTCTTCTTTGCTTACATTTTGACTGCAAAGATATGGAAAAACATTAAGCCTGCAAACTAAATGCGACAAAAATAGTCGTTGTTGTGGAAAAAAGTTTTGCAAATACGTTGAAAATAGCAAAAAGAAAGCGAATACAGCTGAAATGTGGCATAACAGTCGGAATTGCTGCGTGCGGATGATTGTTTTATTGAAAGATAGGCTGCGGTTCGGAAACGCAAAATCAAATAAATTTGTTTTGCGCTTCACTCACCTTGCACTACTTTCAATAAAATAGGCTGCGGTTTGGCAAAACATTTTCAAACAAGTTTGAATGTTTTTCACTCACCTTGCACTATCTTTGCAGTTGATAAAACAACAACCGGATGAAACCAAATTTTTTGAAGGGGCTTCTTAGGCGAGTGCTTGTGTTGCTCCGTTACATTTGGCGCGGCTGCGTCAAAATGTGGAATTGGTATCGGCGCACTTACAAGCAGGCGCGTTGGTATGGAAAAGTGGGTATTGTGTGTGCCACGGTGGTGGTGTCGTTTGTCCTTTATTTGATATTGGTCGACATCAATTTCTTGTGGCTTTTCGGAAAATCGCCGAGCTTATATGACATAGCCAATCCCAAACAAGATGAAGCGTCGATTGTCTACAGTGCCGACGGCAAGGTGCTCGGACGTTACTATCGCGAGAACCGTATACCTGTTGAATATGACGAGATTTCGCCAATGCTCATCAACGCGTTGGTGTCGACGGAGGATGAGCGTTTCTATTCCCACCACGGCATAGATTTTCAGGGTGTGGCGGCTGCGATGAAGGATATGGCTGTGCACCACGAGGCGCGTGGAGCGAGCACGATTACTCAGCAGCTGGTCAAGAATATGTTCCGCACACGCACGGAGTATTCCACCGGACTCACTGGATTTATACCTGGCGTGCGTCTGTTGGTGATGAAGACGAAGGAATGGGTGACGGCTGTCAAACTGGAGATGTTCTATACAAAAAAGGAGATTCTGACGATGTATCTCAACACGGTGGATTTCGGCAGCAATGCTTTCGGCATCCGCACGGCGGCGAAGACTTATTTCAACACGACGCCGATGCAGCTGAAGACGGAGGAGTCGGCTGTGCTTGTCGGTATGCTGAAGGCCACTACGACCTACAATCCGCGTCTTAATCCGAAGAATTCAAAGAGCCGCCGCAATGTGGTGTTGAGCAACTTGTTGCGCAAGAAGTTTCTTACGCACGAGGAGTATGACTCGCTGAGCGAGCTGCCGATAGAACTGAAATATACGCCTGTGAAGCCTACCGACGGCAAGGCACCGTATTTCCGCGACGTGCTTGCCGATGAGCTGCAGAATGGATGGTGCAAGGACAATGACAAGGATCTCTATGGCGATGGACTGCGCATCTACACGACCATCGACTCGCGTATGCAGAAGTATGCCGAGGAGGCTGTGATGAAGCACATGCAGCAGGTGCAGCGCAATTTCAGGTCCGACTGGGGCAATGAGAATCCGTGGCGCGACGAGAACCGCGAGGAGAAGAAGGGATTTATTGAGGACATCGCCAAAAGAACTGACTACTACAAGCAGTTGTCGGCACGTTATCCCGACGACCCTGATTCGGTGAATTATTATATGAATCTGCCTCACCGCGTGAAGTTGTTTGACTACAATGCTCCCGACCAGGTGCGCACGGAAATGATGAGTGCGATGGACTCCATCAGGTATATGGTGAAGTTCCTGCATTGCGCATTTGTGGCGATGGAGCCTGAAACAGGCGCTGTCAAGGCCTGGGTCGGCGATATTGACTATAATCATTGGCAATATGACAAGGTGACCGCTGAGCGTCAGCCGGGATCCACATTCAAACTGTGTGTCTACACAGCCGCGATGGAGGCTGGACTCGGCCCGTGCGACGACCGTGTGGACGAGTGGAAGCAGTATGACGCATTCGACAAAGACGGCAAGCCGACGAAGTGGACTCCGCGCAATGCCAACGGATACTATACCGGCGGAGCGATGTCGCTGAAGCACGCGTTCTCAAATTCGATCAACTCGGTGGCTGTCTCGGTGGCGCATGAGGTGGGCTTGAACCGCGTTGCCGACGTGGCTCATAAACTGGGCATCACCTCTCCGATAAAAGAAACTCCGGCAATGCCGCTCGGCACGGAGGATGTCACTCTGCTCGAACTGGTCGACGCCTACTGCACGGTGATGAACAAGGGCAGGCACAACGTGCCGGAATTTGTCACCCGCATCGAGGACAAAGACGGCAATGTGCTTTATGTGGCTGAACCGAAAAACGAGCAGGCAATCAGCGAGGAGTCGGCTTTCTTGATGCAGCAGATGCTGCTGGCTGGTATGACGGAGCCGGGAGGCACGTCGCAAGCCTTGTGGAGCTACGACATCCATCATTTCGACACCAATTTCGGAGGCAAGACAGGCACTACGTCAAACAACAGTGACGGCTGGTATGTGGGCGTGACGAAAAACCTTGTTGCCGGATGCTGGTGTGGAGGAGAATACCGCAGCGTGCATTTCCGCAGCGGACGGATGGGGCAGGGTAGCCACACGGCGCTGCCTGCGTTTGGCTATTTTATGGAGAAAGTGTTGCGCGACCCGCAATTGGCTGCGAAATATCGTGGAAAGATTTCCGACAAGCCGTGGCCCGGACTGAGGGTCGACGACCGCCCGTACAACTGTCAGGGCTATGTGGCGCCTTCCGACACTACTGATGTTGACAGCACCGATGTTGAAGACATTGATATGCCCGAGGAAGAAATCGAGCTTGACAACAACGGCAATGAAATTCCGTCGGAACCGGCACAGGGCAATATTTGACGGAACAGTATAAAAACAATAACCGCGGAGGGCATAGGCTTTCCGCGGTTGTTGTTTGTGAGTGTTGCTGATTAGTATTGTTCCTTTTCGTTGGGGAAATCAGAGGTCTTCACGTCCTCGATGTATTTTGCCACAGCGTCGGTGATGATTGTGCCCACATCAGCGTAGCGGCGCAGGAAGCGAGGCGAGAATCCCTTGTTGATGCCGAGCATGTCGTGCATCACGAGCACCTGTCCGTCGACACCGCCTCCGGCACCGATGCCGATGATAGGAATTTCAAGCATTTCTGCCACTTTTTTTGCCAATGTGGCGGGGATTTTCTCAAGCACGATTGCAAAGCATCCAATCTCTTGCAGCAGTTTGGCGTCTTCGATAAGTTTGTTTGCCTCAGCCTCTTCGCGGGCACGCACGGTGTATGACCCGAATTTGTTGATTGACTGTGGTGTCAGTCCGAGGTGACCCATCACGGGAATGCCGGCGCACAGGATGCGCTCAATCGACTCGCGCACTTCGGCGCCGCCCTCGAGCTTCACGCAGTCGGCATGTGTTTCCTTCATGATGCGGATGGCCGAAGCCAAAGCCTCTTTAGAGTTGCCCTGGTATGTTCCGAAAGGCATGTCTACAACCACGAGCGCGCGGTTCACGCCACGCATCACCGACTTGCCGTGATAAATCATCTGGTCGAGCGTCATCGGCAGAGTGGTCACGTTTCCAGCCATCACGTTGCTGGCGGAGTCGCCAACGAGAATCACGTCCATTCCAGCCTCGTCGATGAGTTTCGCCATCGAGAAATCGTAGGCTGTAAGCATAGATATTTTTTCTCCGCGCTGCTTCATTTCGAGCAGGCGGCGAGTAGTCACTTTCCGTTTGTCTTCTGTGTAAGTTGACATAATCAATAAGTTTTTAAATTTAATTCGGCTGCAAAGTTACGTCTTTTAAATGACAAAAGGAAAAAAAGGTGCTGCCCACATCTGAAAATCGCTGAAATGTGCTAAATTTGCAAATAAAACATAAAAATCTGTGATATTATGATTGTACACGAACAGCTTTCTTTTCAGGATGCATTGTCGCTTGCCACAAAGCGAATTTTTGAAACAAAGGGACGCTCCCGCCGGTCTGAGTTTTGGTGGGCTATGCTGGTTGCCTATTTCATATCAAATTTCCTTCCTCTGTTTTGGCTTGTGTCCATACCTATATCAATCAGACGGTTGCACGACACGGGACGCAGCGGATGGTGGATGTTTTTCCCTGTAGTGGCCACAATCATTATTGTCTCAATGTGTGTCTCGGATGTTCTTAGCTTTATGACGATGGATGATTTTGAGGACACCATTACTCCGTTTGTGGTATTTGGCAAGTATATATTTTTCTGTGGCATAGTTTCTGTATATCAGATTGTGATGATAATATTCTTTTGCCAGGACAGTGCGGAGGGCGAAAATCGCTACGGAGCGTCGCCGAAATATGAGGAAGAACCTCCATGTGTCCCTCCGGAAGAAAGAAAAGAATAATGCTTTATGGATATCGAGCAGGTCAGGGAATACGCTTTGTCTTTGTTTGGCGTGACTGAGGATCAGCCTTTTGGCGATGACGTTGTCACCTTTCGTGTTGAAGGCAAGATTTTTCTGTGCCTTTGGCTGGGTGGTGGACGCTATGATATGGACAGCGGAGCGTTGAGGTTCGCATGCAAACTGACTCCGGAGAGAAACGAGGCGTTGCGCGAGCGATATGCGGCGGTGACCCCAGCGTTTCATTGGAACAAGAAGCATTGGAGCGACGTGTATTATGGGCAACTTGCCGCAGAAACCGTAACGGCGTGGATAAAAGAGTCGTATGAGCTTATAGTCAGCAAGCTGCCAAAGGCGGTGAGAGCAAAATATCAGTAACATTATATTCAGAATGAAAGCATATACATACATAGAGAAGGGCAAGTTTGCCTTGATTGACAAGCCTAAACCAGAGCTGCAGGAAGCGACAGACGCCATTGTCCGTGTGACTCTCGGCAGCATCTGTTCAAGCGACCTGCATATAAAGCACGGGAGTGTGCCGAGAGCGGTGCCGGGCATCACTGTCGGCCATGAGATGGTCGGCGTGGTGGAAGAAGTCGGTGCCGACGTGAAAGGCGTGAAGGTAGGCGACCGTGTGACCGTCAACGTGGAAACCTTCTGCGGTGAGTGCTTCTACTGCAGGCACGGCTATGTCAATAACTGCACTTCTCCTCATGGCGGATGGGCTCTCGGTTGTCGTATCGACGGCGGACAGACGGAATATGTGCGTGTGCCGTTGGCGTCGCAGGGCTTGAACCGCATTCCCGACAGCGTGACCGACGAGCAGGCTCTGTTTGTTGGCGATGTACTTGCCACGGGATTTTGGGCGGCTCGCATAAGTGAGATTACGCCCGACGACACGGTGCTGGTTGTCGGTGCCGGACCTACGGGCATCTGCACGTTGATCTGTGCGATGCTGAAGCGCCCGAAGCGCATCATCGTGTG
>UMLJ01003662.1_pt1 | contig 10273 bp, 8 predicted proteins | sample 1966521 | NCBI WGS metagenome assembly UMLJ01 (sample SAMEA4836199, study PRJEB28245) | human gut metagenome | biome: gut microbiome; material: fecal sample | place: Denmark | collected 2008
AATACCTTGTAATTTTCATATTTTCTTTGTTGTTTTTCAATTTAATGTGTATCTTTGCAATGTCGAATGAAAATACGACTAAAAACAATTAATAAAAGAACATAGTATGCAGTATCCAACAATATCAGAATATGTAAAGGCCATTCAAGATGCTGGTAACAATCTTGACAAGTTGGCTCACCTGACTCCCGTATTAGATAATCACGGAGAGCCATATCATATGAGTGATGATTTTGCCGTGGTGTTTAAGATGCAGGACAAGAGTACTGGGAAATATTATGCCCTCAAATGTTTCACAAAAGAACAGGAAGGACGTACCGATGCGTATCGTCAGATTGCTGAAGAACTGGATATGGTTGAGTATCCATATATTATTTTTGTAAAGTATATAGAGAAGGAGATCTGTGTTGACTGTCAATGTGAGGAGGATAAATTTCCAGTATTGTTAATGGATTGGGTAGATGGAGATACGATGGAAGCTTACATAGCTGCTAACTATCACAATCAATCTTCCATGTCAATGCTTTGCTATCGTTTTGGCAAGATGGCGGCTTGGCTCCGTACTCAATCTTTTGCTCATGGTGATTTAAAGTCTGGCAATATCATAGTCCGTCCAGATGGCTCTCTTGCTTTAGTGGATTATGATGGTATGTTTGTTCCTTCTATGAAAGGTAGAAAATCTCCTACAAAAGGAACAAAAAATTTCTCCCATCCCTTGCGTACGGTAGATGACTTTGATGAGACGATAGATGATTTTTCTTTGGCAAGTATAGCCTTGTCATTGAAAGCTATTTCCTTGAATTCCACGTTGCTAGATTTATATGGTAAATCTGACCGACTTCTCTTTTCAGAGGAAGATTATCGTAATCCTTCAAAGAGTAAAGTTATATCTGCTTTACAGGAATTGATGTGCAATAAGGATCTTTGTACTCTTTATTCTCTTTTTATGCTCGCATTGGCAAGAAAGGATCTTTCGTTATGCTCTTATAGGTTATTTGTGGGTGAAAAACCAATTCAGCCTCAATCTATAGAAGACTTATCAACCAAAGCAACAGAGGAAGAGTTGAAAGATGCTTATATTGATGACAGGGGAGTAAAATATAGTAAAGATGGAAGAAAATTGCTAAAGTCGCCAACTACACTTAGTGGCACTTATTCAATAAAAAAGACAACAGAGATAATATGTGATAGGGCATTTTTTGATTGCTTAAATTTAACAAGTATTAGTATCCCTAATAGCGTGAAGGATATTGGGGAATGGGCTTTTGCCGGATGTAGCTTGCTGTCCAGCATAGATATCCCAAATAGCGTGATCAGTATAGGAAATATTGCATTTGCCGCATGTCTCTCGTTGGAATATATATCCATTCCTGAAAGTGTGATTTGCTTAAATGGAAATTCGTTTTGTGAATGGGATGGTGAGTTAGAATGTTTGTCTGCCAATTTTATATATGAAGATGATGTATTATTTAATAAGGATAAAAGTGAAATCATCTCTTTTAGAAATCAAGAAATAGAATCATATATTATCCCCGATAGTGTTACGAGTATTGGGGATGGTGCATTTTGGTGTTGCTCTTCTTTGAGTAGTCTCGTTATTCCTGATAGTGTAGTAAACATTAAGGGTAATCCTTTTTACTTATGGAAGGGTAAACTTGAATGCTTATCAGCTAGTTTTATATACGAGGATAATGTTTTATTCAATATGGATAAAAGTAAACTCATCTCGTATAGAAATCAAGAAGCCAAGTCGTTTATCATCCCAAATGGAGTGATGAGTATTGAAAAGTATGCTTTTAGTGAATGCAGCTCTTTGATTAGCATTTCTGTTCCCAAGAGTGTAACTAGTATTGGGGATGGTGCATTTGATGGTTGCTCTTCTTTGAGTAGTATTGCTATTTCTGATAGTGTAACAAGCATTAGTGCTTGGACTTTTGATGGTTGTAAATCTTTGCGTAGCCTTGTCTTTCCTGATAGTGTAACTAGTATTGGGAATGAAGCATTTCGTGGTTGCTCTTCTTTATGTAGCCTTGTTATTCCTGATAGTGTAACTAGTATTGGGGATGGTGCATTTGATGGTTGCTCTTCTTTGCCTAGTCTTGTTGTTTCTGATAGTGTTACGAGTATTGGGGATGGTGCATTTGATGGTTGCAAATCTTTGCGTAGTCTTGTTATTTCTGATAGTGTTACGAGTATTGGAGATGGTGCATTTGGTAGTTGCTCATCTTTGCGTAGTCTTGTTATTCCTGATAGTGTTACGAGTATTGGGGATGGTGCATTTAGTAGTTGCTCATCTTTGCGTAGTCTCGTTATTCCTGATAGTGTAGTAAATATTAAGGGTAATCCTTTTTGCTACTGGAAGGGTAAACTTGAATGTTTATCAGCTAGTTTTATATATGAGGACAATGTTTTATTCAATATGGATAAAAGTAAACTCATCTCGTTTAGAAATCAAGAAGCAAAGTCTTTTATCATCCCAGATGGAGTGAAGAGTATTGGAAAATGTGCTTTTGTTGATTGTTACTCTTTGGTTAGCATTTCTATTCCCAATAGTGTAACGAATATTGGGGATAGTGCATTTGATGGTTGCTCTTCTTTGAGTAATCTTGTTATTCCAAATAGTGTAACTAGTATTGGGGATGGTGCATTTTGGGGATGCTCTTCTTTGCGTAGCCTTGTTATCCCTAATAGTGTAACTAGCATTGGTGCTTGGGCATTTGATGGTTGCTCTTCTTTGCGTAGCCTTGTTATCCCTAATAGTGTAACTAGCATTGATGCTTGGGTATTTAGTGGGTGTAAATCATTGAGTAACATCACTATTCCTGATAGTTTAACTAGTATTGGCGCTTGGACATTTGAAGGTTGCTCTTCTTTGCGTAGCCTTGTTATCCCTAATAGTGTAACTAGCATTGGGAATAGTGCATTTGAAGGTTGTTCTTCTTTGAGTAGTCTCGTTATTCCTGATAGTGTAACAAGCATTGGGGATAGTGCATTTGCTGGGTGTAAATCATTGAGTAACATCATTATTCCTGATAGTGTAACTAGCATTGGGGATAGTGCATTTGAAGATTGCACTTCTTTGAGTAGTCTTGTAATTCCTGATGGTGTAACTAGCATTGGTGCTTGGACATTTAAAGGTTGCTCTTCTTTAAGTAGTCTTGCTATTCCTGATAGTGTAACTTGTATTGGGTTTGGTGCATTTGAAGGTTGCTCTTCTTTGCGTGATCTTGTTATTCCAAATAGTGTGAATGATATTGAAGATAGGGTATTTGAAGGGTGCAATTTCCCAGATAATCTAAAACAGGAATTAAGTTCCCGCTTTGGAGATAAAATATTTGAGTAACTTTGGTTGCTTTTGTTAAAAGCATCTTCTTCATGGATGGTGAAGGAGGTGCTTTTTTTATTTTTATTAGGCATTTTTCCCAAGATTCCCACGATTTTTCCCAACGTTGGGAAAAAATGAGGGATTTTTGGGGAGAAAGAGGAGTGATTTTTTTATTTTCTTTACTTTTTAACTTCCTTTTTCATTTTCTTCTTACTTTTTCCCAAGAAATGCCCGATTTTTCCCAAAATCACGAGTTTTTCGGGGAAGTTGTGGGAAAAGGATTGTTTTGCCTTGTTTTCCGCAGTACTTTTGCAGCGTCGAAGAAACAAGACAACGCCGAAATGGTTTGGTGATCTTGAAACAACTTCCGACTACTTTATAATATGAATACTCAGATTATGAGAGTGGTGAAGCAGGGCGAGGCTTTTGCTGTGCAGAGCCAGAAGAGTGAGAACGGCCAGATGATGAAGTGCAACATCGTGTTGCAGGAGATGGGCGGCAAGTACGAGAACCAATATGTTGCGGCAATGCTCGGCAATATGGCGCTGTGTAAGTTTGCTCCAGGAGCACTGGTTGCAGTTACGCTCCGATTCACGGCTCGTGAGTATAATGGGCAGGTTTACCAGGATATCCTCGTTACGGATATTGAAAAGCTTGGCAAGTAAAGTTGAGGCTTGATAAGCAAGGTAGGTAATTAATCTTGAATTGGAATAGGTGGAGTAAGAAATGTCTCCGGAGAAAATTGCGCAAACTAAAACTTACGACACTTCTTTCGTTCATCCTTATTTTAATTTAAGATTTGTATGAAGAAAAAAGTAAACAATCAGCAGGTAAATAATCAGCAGGTTTATGGCCAGCAGGTGAATAATGGTAGCCAGCACGTGCAGCTGGGTGGTATGGCTTTCTATGATGAAAGCAAGTGTTTCCTCTTTGCGCCTAATGAGCATGGAGGGGGAGAGAAGGTGCAGGGATTCCGTTCGCAGGGCGTTGCCCAGCAGCTTTCGGATGGTACTTTTGATTTCGTGGTTAAGCCACGAGTACGTTCTCAGTCTGAACTGATCAGAAAGCTGGCGCATGGACGATTGAGCAAGACCAAGGATGGGGCTATTCAGCTCACTTTGAAGGTGTTCTGTGATGAAGGAATCAATATCGGTAGCACATTGGTGAAGGAGGCAGAAGAGGCTGCGGATGCTTTGATAGAATACCAGTTGAAGCGATAAAAGAGGTTCAACTAAAAGTATTTGATGTTCAACTTAATAATAGTAAGTAGAAACACATAGATGAGCTGTTATTTGATAAGGGTGGAGAACGGGCACAAGGTTGCCCGCTCCATCACCTCGCAAGAGGAATATAAACTGATTCGTGGAAGCTACGAGCAGAAAGCTAATCTGCGACTGGCTCGCGAAGGAAATGATGGGGCGAAGCGAAGACTGGTGCAGTTTAATTATTCCGGACATTATCCGCAGGGGGTAGTGAAGGGTATGAAGCTGCCAAGCCGGGCTTTCGGCTTCGATTTGGATGATAAGCAGGATTTCGAGAAGGCGGCTAAGCTGATGCTGAAGGATCCTGATAAGTATGGTCTGCTGATGCTGGAACGTAGCGCACGACAAGGTGGTCATGCGGTTTGCAAGCGAGAGATGGGTAAGACCATTCTGGAGAACCAGGTAAGAATCGCCAAGATGCTGGAGTGCGAGATGGATACTTCGGCTCACGATATTAATCGTGTTTATTTCACGACTTCTGCTGATGCAGACGATTTGCTTTATCTTTTGCCTGATCTCTTCAAGGATGATTATGAGGAGGCTGCCGTGGCGGCTGAAGGCAAGGTGCTGGAAGAGCGTGAGAAGTATGGGCAGGAGGAGCTTCCTCCGGGGGCGCATAAGGCGAACAAGCATTATAAGCCTTGGTTGGAGAATGTTGAAGAGAAGGCTTTGAATTCTCAGAAAAATCTTGAAAATCAGGAGAATCAGAAATCTCTTGAAAATCAGGAGAATTTGGAAAATCAGAATCAGAGTCAGAAGAATCTGGGAAATCAGAAGAATTCTCAAAAGGTTCAATCCTCTCAGAATCCTCTGAATTCTTCTAAGAATCAGGCTCAGCCTGCTTCCTCTTCATCATCCAGCAATGATTACCTCGGAATCCCGTATTCCGAAATCATCCAAAAGTGGTGGCAGATGTATAATGATGGGCATGAGCCAGTTCGCTCCAACCGCAATACGCTGACCTTTGAGCTGGCTGTGAACCTTCGCCACATCTGTGGCTTCGACCGCAGCCTGATGGCTCAGATCATCCCCTGCTACGATGGTTTCCCTGAGCAGGAGAAGATGGCTTGCATCAACTCGGCATTAAACGAGAAAATCACCCAAATGCCTAAGCGACTGAAAGATGTGCTTGCTGCCATCCGACAGGAGCGAATGAAAATGGGGGCTGGAAAGGGCGGAAGTTCCGAAGGCAGCGATGCGCTGGTAAATGCGCTGGACGAGGCTAATGCCCAGGACGACCTGTTCTATTACAACGCCCTGCCCAGAATGCCGCTGGGCGTAAGGGATTCGCTCGATGCGGTGGGGCCCGCCCTGGCAATGCCCGTGATTACCGCCATCTGCCCGGCAATCGGAATGCTGGCTACTGGCGTAAAGGTGTCTGTCCACGGCAAGATGAACTCGCTGAACCTCATCTCTTACATTGCCGGAGATTTTGCCTCTGGCAAGGGAAGCATTGACCCCGTGATTGATGCCTGGACTTCGGAGATAAAAGATATGGATAAAATGTATCAGCAGAAAGAGGATGAATGGAGAGCCAAGAAGCGTGCGGCGAAGAACAAGAAGGAGCAGCCGGAAGAGCCGAAACTGCCCGTAAGATGTCTGACACTGAACAACACTGTGGCGAATCTGGCTGAAAGATTGGCCAATACGGAGGGCAAGCACGCCTTCTCGTTTACCCCGGAAGCTGACACCGTGGCGCAGAAGTGGAAATCTGCAATGAGCGACTTCTCCGTAATGCTCCGACAGGCGTATGATGGTACGAGTTACGAGCGTGAGGCTAGAAGTGCAGAAGCCGTGAATGTACATATAGACAGACTGTTATGGAATGTGGTGATGTGTGGAACCCCTGATGCGCTTTACCGTGTGGTAAATAATTATACGGATGGTTTTCAGAGCCGTATCGTAGTGGCTCGCACCCCGGATAACACGTTTACTCCGCTGACAGAAAATCTGTATGTGCTCACCGATCGCCAGCGCGACCGCATCATCCAGGTTGCCCATCTGCTGCCGCTGATGGAGGGAGAGGTGGAACTGCCCAAACTGGAAGCCAAGGGTAGGGAGTGGCTGGAACAGATTCGTCTGGAGACTATGAAGAATGATGACAAGGTGAAAGCCCGTCAGCGTTTCCGTATCTGTCCTACCACGATGAGAATGATGACCTGCATCATGCTCTGCAAGGTGGCAGAGACGTTGATTCAGAAGCACGGCTTTCAAGGTGCAGAGAAGCTGTTGAAGCAGAATCCGCTGTTATGGAAGGAAATGATTGTCAAGATGCAGACGCCTACCATGCTCGCAGTGTTCAATGTTCTTGCTGATTATCAGTTGGACAATGCGCTCTACTTCTTCCGCAGCCGTATCGAGGACGCTTTCTCTTCGAGAGACTATTGCGGACAGATGCCGTATGATCGCACGCATCGAGGCAAAAACGACTCTATCTTCGAACGTTTGGACACAACCTTCTCTTTCGAGCAGGCACAGCAGCAGAGCATTTCTGTGAAGGGTGCAAACACGACTCTCGAGGCGGTGAAGCAGATGCTGAAGAACTGGAAGCGACAGGGCTTGATAGCGGTGCTGCCAGATATGCGTTATCAGAAACTTTCATCCACCGTATAAAGAGTTTCATCTACCGTACAAACGGGTCATTTCGGGTCATTTTGGTTTTTCAATATACTACCCCCTTAATGACCTGCCCACAAGTATTAATTTTCTAAAAATATCATCATTATGAACATCGTTATATTTCGCCGTCGCTTCACTCCATGGAGTGTGGATGGCACATTGGTTATCAACGGAGTATTTTTCAGTGGCACCGTAGAACATCCTAAGAAATACATGGCTGCAGGCCGTTATAAGGTTGCACCCGTACCTATCAGATTCCAAAAGAAGATAGAGGTGGAAATCAAGGAGACGGAAGAGGAAAAAGAGAAGAACAAGGACAACGGCAAGAAGGAGGAGAAGAAGTTCAAGATTGAGATTGTAGAGGAGGTTAGAACCATGCCTGCGATTCTGCAGGAGAAAGGTCGGGTGTCGAAGACGCCTGTGCTTCGCAAGCCTTATATTACGCCAGGCTTTGGACCGCTTGCCTTGAAGTATGGAAGCATCGTGATGGGCAAGTCGTTGAAGACGGGACTTGTGGCTTATAACGAGGAGAAGTTCTAGGAATTTTGCGACATGATCAGCGATGCTTTGCAGGTGAAGGAGCAAGTAACGTTGGTTATCAAGGACTGGGGGAAAGACGAGATTCCTAAGGAGTATATGATTGTGCTTCCTAATAATAATCTCAATCATACTATCCAGTAATTATATTGTACATATTAATTTATACATTATGCGCAAGATTAAGGAAATCATCATTCATTGTAGTGCGACCCGAGAAGGTTGCGACTACACCGTAGCCGACATCGACCGTTGGCATCGTGAGCGTGGCTTTTTCTGCATCGGTTATCATTTCGTGATTTACCGTGACGGAAGCATCCACGTGGGCAGATCAGTAGAAGAGGTGGGCGCCCACTGCAAGGGCCACAACACCGTGAGCATCGGAGTATGCTACATTGGCGGTCTTTCCAAGGATGGCAAGCCGAAGGATACCCGAACCCCACAGCAGAAGGCGGCGCTGAAAGCGCTGATTGAGCAGCTGAAGGAGGAATATCCCGAGGCGACGGTTCATGGCCACAATGAGTTTGCCGCCAAAGATTGCCCTTGTTTCAATGTGAAGGAGGAGTTTATTCAGTAAAATAGCTAATTTTGGAACAGCAAATGAACTTTACCTTCATTTGCTGTTCTCAGTTCCATCGTTTACTCTTTGCAAGTGATGTGAAACGGCATCGATAAAAATGCTTTCACACTTAAATGGGTGAATGTCAATATATTGCGGGTTCTGTGAAAGGAGAAATGATTTTGTAATGCAAATAAGAGTTTTCCATAGATATTCGATTACTTATTTAATACCCAAGAGTAGATTCTGGCAGAAATGTTTGGTGATTACGGAAAAAATGATTAGTTTTGCAGTTGAATAGGCTGATAGGTTGTTATCACCGGAAACTTAAAAGACAGAACAATGGCAGAATTGAAATTATATCCAGTAGGAATCCAGACATTCGAGGAAATAATCACTCGGAATCTTCTGTATGTAGATAAGACGGAATATGTCTATCGCATGACTCATAGCGGTGGCAAGCATTTCTTCTTAAGTCGTCCGCGCCGTTTCGGAAAGTCATTGCTTGTTTCAACATTCAAAAGCTATTTTCAAGGCAAAAAGGAACTCTTCAAAGGATTAGCCATCGAAAAGCTGGAAAATGAGTGGACGGAATATCCTGTACTGCATTTCAGTATGGCAGGAGGTAAGCATATGGAGAAAGACCAGCTGGAAAGATATCTGGGACGGCGACTTGCTGAGCAGGAAAAGGTATGGGGTATTACATCTCCTGCAGTTGATGCGAACGACCGTCTCATTTCGCTTATCCAGACTGCTTATGAAAAGACTGGTAAGCAGGTTGTCGTACTGATTGATGAGTATGATGCACCTCTTCTTGACGTTGTTCATAGCGATGTTAACTTGCCGGTGCTTCGCAATGTGATGCGCAATTTTTATAGTCCGTTGAAGGATTGCGAACCAATGCTCCGTTTTGTCTTCCTGACCGGTATTACGAAGTTCTCGCAATTGAGTATCTTTAGTGAACTGAATAACATTACGAATATAAGTATGCGTAATGACTATGCAGGAATCTGTGGTATTACCAAGGAAGAATTGGAGTCTCAGATGTCTGCGGATGTTGATGCTCTAGCGAAAAAAATGGGCAAGAGTAGAGAGCAAGCATTGGAAGCTTTACGGGAGTTCTATGATGGATATCATTTTGCGGCGCAATCCCCTGATATATTCAATCCTTATAGTTTGCTGAATGCTATGGCTGCTGGTTGTTTGGATTATTATTGGTTCTCTTCAGGCACACCAACTTATCTGATAGAAATGCTCAAGAAATTCCAGGTTATGCCATCGGAGATTGGTAGTTGTGAAGCCGACCAGTCGGAGTTTGATGCACCAACAGAGGGTATGTCATCTGTTATGCCTTTATTGTATCAGAGTGGTTACATCACCATTAAGGGGTACGATCCGGAGACGGAACTCTATACCCTGGATATTCCTAACAAGGAGATTCGGGTAGGGCTATACCGTAGTCTTTTACCTAATTATATAGGTATGAATACGGTGAAGGGAACTACGACCATTGCCAAGATGTCAGCTTTTATCCGTCGCAACGATATGGATGGAGCCATGCAGATGCTTCAGGCTTATCTGGCCACGGTTCCGTATTGCAACAATGTTGACTCTGAGGGACATTATCAGCAGATGATGTATGTGATATTCTCTATTCTTGATAATTATGTAGATGTAGAAGTTCGCACTCCATCGGGAAGGGTGGATATGGTATTGAGAACTGCTACCCATCTTTATCTTTTTGAGTTGAAGCTCAATAAGGATGCTGATGCAGCGATGAAGCAGATCGATCTTAAGGAATATCCTAAGCGCTTCGCTTTAAGCGGCTTGCCAATCGTAAAGGTTGGGGTTAACTTTGATGTGACAACGCATAATATTACAGATTGGAAGATAGAAATGGAGTAATTCCGCAACACTATTATAACTTAAACTTTTTGTTGCTCAGGTACTTAAAAAGTTTAAGTTATAATA
>UMLJ01040706.1_pt1 | contig 10175 bp, 7 predicted proteins | sample 1966521 | NCBI WGS metagenome assembly UMLJ01 (sample SAMEA4836199, study PRJEB28245) | human gut metagenome | biome: gut microbiome; material: fecal sample | place: Denmark | collected 2008
TGCTTGGTGCCGCCGACGTGGCGCGGCTGGCTGAAACAAACGGATGCCGTATGGTGGCATATACTTACACCGAGCCGTTGACATGGTTTGAGTACACGCGCGACTGCGCCGTGGCGTGCCGTGAGCGCGGACTGAAGAACATACTGGTTACGGCAGGCTATGTCAACGCCCGTCCGCTGGCAGGTCTGCTGCCGTACATCGACGCCGCCAACGTAGACCTCAAGTCGTTCTCCGACGACATCTACCGCTCTGTCAGCGGTGTGCGGCTTGCCCCTGTCCTGCATACGCTCAAAAGTATGCTCGATGCCGGCGTGTGGATAGAGGTAACCAACCTCTTGATACTCGGCGTCAACGACGACATGGACATGATAGCCCGCATGTGCCGATGGCTTGTCGACAACGGCTTTGCCGACTGTCCGCTCCATTTCAGCCGTTTTTTCCCGCAGTATAAGATGCAGGGCTCCATGTCGGTGCTTGCCGTTACGCCCATGGGCGTTAAGGATGCCGGCGCGAGCTTTGTGCCGACGCCCCTGCCGCTACTCGTTGAGGCACGCCGTGTGGCCATAAGTCAGGGCATGCGCCATGTCTATCTCGGCAATGTCTCGCTTCCCGGAGCCGAAGACACCCTTTGCCCCCGTTGCGGCTCTGTCCTCATACGCCGCACAGGCTACGACGTGGATCTTGGCAACTTCAACGGCGTCTGCCCTAAGTGCGGCAGCAAGATTGCCGGTGTGTGGTGATGCTTAAGCATTAGTTTGCGTAAAGGGCAGAATAAGAGTTAAAAGAAATAAAACAAGATGCATAGGTGTATGAAAACAATATAGGAAAAAAGAAAAAATATGATATTTATATTGAATTAAAAATATAAATATGATATCTGTTAAACTTAAATTCAGACCTTCTGTAAACATTGACAAAGAAGGTTCATTGGTGTTTCAGCTTATTCACGGACGTTTAGTCCGCAGAATAACCAGCAAGTACAAGATTTTCAGCAGCGAATGGGACGAGCACAACGGTTGCATCATTCTCCCCATGAACTCATCGCCGCGCTATGAGCAGCTAAGTCTTATCCGCTTTAATGTGGAATGGGAACTGCGGCGGATAAACAGCATCATCCGGGACACTGTCGTTGACGGCAGTCAGTTGTGCGTTGACGATGTCATCAGCCGGTTTTTGCTTTGTGATGATATTAAGCAAAGCGTGTTTAACTTTATCCGTACACAGATTATGCATAAACAGAAGCTGGGCAAGATACGTTCAAGCGAGACCTATAAGTCGACGTTAAACAGCTTCATGCACTTCAGGAAAGGTGTCGACCTGCCTTTCAACATGATTGATTCAGAGCTGCTTGAACTTTATGAGGCGCAGATGAGATACCGCGGCTTGTCGCGCAACACGACATCGTTCTACATGAGAATTCTGCGCACCAACTATAAGATGGCGGTAGAGAAAGGCCTGACTAAAGACTGCCACCCGTTCAGGCATGTCTATTGCGGCATGGACAAGACCATAAAGCGGAGCATATCTTTTGTTGAGATTAAGAGGATAAAGGACCTCGATCTGTCGAGAAAACCCATTTGGGACTATGCCCGCGACATGTTCATCTTCAGCTTCTGCACCAGGGGCATGTCTTTTGTAGACATGGCATACCTGAAGAAGAAAGACCTGCGTAACGGCTATCTTACTTACCGTCGTAAGAAGACGGGACAGCTGCTCATCATAGAGTGGACACGCCAGATGCAGGATATCCTTGATAAGTATGAGCCTAACAAGACAAAATATCTGCTGCCGATAATAATGCGTGAAGACGGAAAAGAGCGGCAGCAATACCTTAATCAGATGATGAGAATAAACAGACATCTGAAGGAGATTGCCGGCTTGGCCAATCTGTCAGTGCCATTGTCTTTATATTACAGCCGTCACAGCTGGGCAACCATAGCACGCGGCAAGGACATACCCCTGGCTGTGATAAGCGAAGGACTGGGGCACGAGTCGGAAGCTACCACCCAGATATATTTAGATTCGATTAAATCTTATGAGGTAGATGAGGCAAACAGGAAAATATTAAACGGTCTCTAAAACTTATTAAACATTGTGGAGGGACATTGGTGTGTGTCCGTGCTGTTTGTGCTGAAGGCAAAAGCAGCATCGCCTAATAAGCATCATTGTCCGAAAATAAAGTTAATTCTTCGATTTATAAACCTCACCATATTTTACGCTTTTCAGTAAAGTAACAGACGCAAATACTATTCTTAAAGTCATTCGTTTTTTTGAATGATGTAATCCAAAAAAGACTTGATTCGTTTCACGAAAAAGACCATCTCCTAATAAGAGACGGTCTTTTGTATGCAAAGGTACAAAAAATAATTACTTATGCAATTATTTTAACAATTTTATTCGATTATTTCACCGCAAACGTTTATTTGCTGATTTTTTCTTTACAAAAGAAACACATGGAAACCCGATAAATAAAAAGTTTCACGTAAATGACTATCTCTTATTAGGAGATAAGCAAAAATAACTAGGTGATAAATAAGCTTTACACTGATAAAGTCCTTTAAAAAAGCGTTTTAATAATGCTTGACGAGAATGAGAGAAGTCTAGATACAAAAACTCATAACTGCTTGTTATACTGCAATTTACGTTAACTCGCAGGACTAGAAGGTATGCCTTTAAGGCATTAATATTAGTAACCAACACATTGCTGACTATGACTAAAGAAGAGCAGATTATAGCTTTTTCTAGGAGTGACGCGCCCCAATGGTTCGTTATGCGCGACCTGAAGCGAAACAATGCCAAGCTTCCTGCGTATAAGATGCTGAGCGAGATGAAAATCGAGATATTCACTCCTATGAAGTGGAAAATTGTGACCAAAGAGAAAAACGCATCCCCCAGAAAGTTCCTTTTATGCAAGACTTGCTGTTCGTGCATGTCACCAGAAAAATTCTTGATCCTATCGTCGAGAGAACCAGCACACTGCAATACCGCTACTTGCGCGACGGATTTAGAACTCCCATGACGGTAAGGGACACGGATATGGAGCGTTTTATACGTGCAGTTGAATCTGCGGACAATCCGCAGTTTTATGCTCCAAAGGATATCCTTCCTAGTATGATAGGCAAAACTGTGCGCATCATCGGCGGTCCTCTGAACGACTATGTAGGAAAACTCCAGAAGATGCAAGGCTCAAAAGTGAAGCGCATCTTTATTGAATTGTCTAACCTCTTGACTGCATCTATTGAAGTGCAGCCTGAATATATACAGATATTATAAGAAATAACGAATCTTTATCTTATGCCATTTTGTTGTTTCTGCTGGCGCCAACAGGCAGAAATTGTTATGATGAAACTACTTTCGTAAATCCCATAAAACGAAAATATATAAATACAAAACCCGAGCCGGGCGTTATGGTTCAGCCGGTATCTTCGCTTTATATTGAACAGACTTTCGTTCGCTCTTTAGCAGCATAGCGTGCTATGTCAAGAAGAAACATACGGAACTCAATAGTAAACAAAAAGACGGCTGAAAGCAGAAATACACAAAAGAGATAAAACGATATGCAGACCAACGGCCGGCTTGGGCTAAATTATTGATATAAATAAATTAAATGACCACGCAACAGGAAAATACAAAACGGATTGCAAAGAATACATTGATGCTATATGTCCGCATGCTTTTTGGCATGTTGATATCATTATACACTTCGCGTTTGGTTTTGCAGGCCTTGGGCGTTGAAGACTATGGTATCTATAATGTCGTAGGCGGTGTGGTTGCGATGTTTTCGATGGTTTCCAACTCTTTGTCTTCATCTGTCAGCAGATTCCTGACTTTTGAGTTGGGAAAAGGAGACATGGAAGGTCTCAAAAAAGTTTTTTCCACATCATTAAGTATTCAGCTTGTTTTGTCAGGCATAATAATAATCCTTGCAGAAACAATAGGCCTTTGGTTCCTGAATACTCACATGACAATTCCCGATAACAGGTTGTATGCTGCCAATTGGGTGTTTCATGCGTCAGTGCTTACATTTGTGATAAACCTTTTGAGTGTTCCGTTCAGTGCATCAATCGTATCTCACGAACGTATGAGTGCGTTTGCCTATATAGGTATACTTGACATCATCCTGCGTCTGCTGATTGTGTTGTTTATAGCTTATTCCGGGTTAACTTTCGATCGTCTGATTGTATATGCATTGCTTTTAGTGGGAGTGGTTTGCATCATGCAGGCAATTTATTGGAGTTATTGCACTCGTAATTTTGATGAATGTAAATTAAAATTGAGCTTTGATGTCAGCTATTGGAAAGAGATGAGTTCTTTTGCAGGCTGGAATTTCATTGGCTGCACTGCAGGATTATTAAAGGATCAAGGTGTAAATATATTGTTGAATATGTTTATCGGGCCTATTATTAATGCAGCTAGAGGAATTGCCAATACAGTTAATAATGTTTTGGTTTCATTTTCTAATAATTTCATGACAGCCCTTAATCCGCAAATTACTAAATCGTATGCAGCTGGTGATTATGATTATATGTTTTCACTGGTAGAACGAGGCTCTAGGTTTTCTTATTACATACTCTTGTTGTTTGCCTTGCCCATGTTGTTCGAAGCTGAATTCGTGCTGACTTTGTGGTTAAAACATTACCCTGAGCATACGGTAAATTTTGTCCGGCTTATTATGATTGTATCGATGTGTGATATATTGTCAAATACCTTAATTAATTTGCAGGTGTCAACAGGAAAAATTCGTAATTATCAGCTTGCTGTTGGTGGCATGCTGTTGATGAACTTTCCTTTGTCCTATATTTGCCTGAAAATTGGGCTTCAGCCTGAATCAACTATGTTTGTTGCTTTAGTGGTTGCTGTTGCTTGTTTGTTTCTTCGTTTATTATTCTTGCGTAAGATGGTTGGACTTTCAATGAAACGATATTTGTATAAAGTTTGTGGTAATGTTCTGCTGGTTACATTTACTGCTGCTATTATACCGATACTATTATATATTCAAATGCCAGATAGCGTAATTCGCTTTTTATTGATATGCATATCAACTACTCTTTGTTCTTCTGTGGCCATTTATTTTATAGGTTGCAGTAGCAATGAACGATATTTTATTAAAAGTAGAATAGCATTGGTTAGACAAAAATTCTCTTTATGATAGAGATTGTTGATAAGTCGAAATGTTGTGGATGTGAAGCATGTCGTAGTATATGCCCAAAGAAATGCATATCAATGCAGGCTGACAAGGAGGGATTTTTATATCCTAAGGTAGATTTGTCGCAATGTGTCGATTGTAAATTGTGCGAAAAGGTATGTCCTGTACTTAATCCAAAGTATTCAAAAAAAGAACCTTTGGCTTATGCAGGTATAAATAATGATATTAATATACGTTTGCAAAGCTCTTCTGGCGGCATATTCACCTTGATAGCTGAGCAGATTATTCTGAAAAAAGGAGTTGTCTTTGGAGCTTGTTTTGATGAACAATGGAATGTTGTGCACGACTATACAGAAACAAAAGAAGGACTTGCACGCTTCCGTGGATCAAAATATGTGCAAAGTTATATAGGTAATTCTTTCTTGCAAGCTAAAAGATTTTTGGATGAAGGAAGATTCGTCTTGTTTTCAGGCACGCCGTGCCAAATTGCAGGCTTGAGGAATTTTCTGCGGAAGCCATATCAAAATCTATTGACTGTAGATTTAGTATGTCATGGAGTACCTAGTCAAAAAGTATGGAAAAAGTATTTGTATGAATTAGTGAGTGAGGCTTATAATATTAAGAAACGAAGCTCATCTTTCTCTTTTGCAGATAAGATAAATAGTATAAGTTTTAGATCAAAAGAGAATGGTTGGAAAAAATATAACGTAAAAATAGAATATAAGAATGGCAAAAAGGATGTGATTCCAGCTGAGAGAAATATATACATGAATGCATTTTTGTCTGATTTGTCATTACGCCCTAGCTGTTATGACTGTCCGGCAAAGCTCCATAAAGTACAAAGTGATATAACCTTGGCTGACTTTTGGGGAGTTGACAGACTGCATCCTGAAATTGATGATGATAAAGGTTGTGGGCTTATTCTTGTTAATAAAGAACATGCATTTGCTTTACTTAAAAGTCTAGACTGTCAATTATATGAACAAAAGTTGGATGAAGTTATCCCTTTCAATCCAAGTATAGAACATCCTGTAAAAGAACCAGTAAACAGAAATTTTTTCTACATGGTGTTGGATAAAAATAATCTTGCTTTTGCATATAATGCTTCCACTAGTTCTGCAATATTAATGCGGATAATAAGAAAAATCTACAGAAGATTATGAAGATTGCAATATTGACACTGCCTTTGCATACTAATTATGGCGGTATCTTGCAATGCTATGCTTTGCAGACAGTATTAGAACGTATGGGACACAAAGTCTTTGTAATAGAACAGAAAATAAAACCTGCAAGATTGCCATTACATCTTATGCCATTTTGCTATGGTAAGAGAATATTGAGAAATCTGATAGGTCACAAGTCTCCAATCTTTTACGAACAAAAATATAATCGTATACAGTCTGCTATACGTCAAAATACCGACATATTTATTAGTCGATATATTCATATAAAAAAATATAAATCTTTTTCTGATATTGGAGAAGATGAATATGATGCTATTGTTGTAGGTAGTGATCAAGTCTGGCGACCAATATATTTTGGTGCTAGTAAAATAGAAAATGCATATTTGAAATTTGCTGAACGATGGAATATTAAACGTGTGTCCTATGCAGCTTCGTTTGGCACAAATGAGTGGGAATATACTCAGGAGCAAACGTATGAATGTGGCAGACTATTAAAAAAGTTTGATGCGGTATCTGTTAGAGAGTGTTCAGCTACCCTTTCTTGTAAACAATATTTTGGTGTTGATGCACAACAAGTGTTAGATCCGACACTACTTCTTAAAAAAGAGGATTATATTAATTTGTGTGAAGCAACTAACACACCTAAAAGTAAGGGTAATCTTTTATGTTGCATTCTTGATGAAACAGATGAAAAGAAAGAACTTGTACGGCATATAGCCGATGAAAAGGGACTGACTCCATTTAATGTAACGGCAAAAATATATGATGAAAATGCACCTTTGAATGAGAGAATTCAACCGCCATTAGAACAGTGGTTACGTGGATTCTGTGATGCAGACGTTGTTGTTACAGATTCTTTTCATGCATGTGTTTTTTCTATAATCTTTCAAAAGCAATTTATCGTATTGGGTAATAAACAAAGAGGGTTAGATAGGTTTAGCTCTTGGCTTACTTTCTTATCTCTTGAGGAACGTATGATTAATTCTTTTTATGATAATAATATTTGGAGATTGGTATTAAGTAAAAATATTAATTACACAGATATTAAACAAAAATTAGATGCAGAACGTTTAAGATCCTTGGTCTTTCTAAACAAAAACATTGGTGATATAAAATAGTTTTATGAAACATGCTTTTCTTATTATTGCTCATAACGAGTTGAGAATATTGAATATTCTTTTGAATATGTTAGATGATTCAAGAAATGATATATATATTCATTTGGATAAAAAATGGAAATTAAACTTACATGATTTATATTTTCCACAAAGAGCCAATTTATTTTTCGTAAGAAGAATGGACGTTAGGTGGGGAGATATATCGTTAATTAAATTAGAATTTAAATTGTTTAGGATGGCGTATGAAAATGGTCCTTATATGTATTATCATCTTCTCTCTGGCGTAGATTTGCCGATCAAGTCACAAGACTATATTCATGAATTTTTCAAAAAAAATTATGGAAAAGAGTTTATTGGTTTTGCTCAAGGTGAGGAGAATGAAATAGATTGTTATAATAAAGTGATGAAGTTTCATTTGTTTTCAAGGCATATTCAATCTTCAAATATGTTTCTTGTAATTTGTCGCACACGATTAGAAAACATACTAAATAAATACTTAACAAGAAATTCATCTGTACCTTTTAAAAAAGGTACACAATGGATTAGTATAACAAATGAATGTTGTAAATATATATTGAACAAAGAAAAATCAATATTAAAAAGATTCAAATTTACAATATGTGGTGATGAAATCTTTCTTCAAACAATAGTCTATAATTCACCTTTTTATGAAAAATGTTACAATATATCTGATGAATATGTGAGTAACCAAAGAGAAATTGATTGGAAAAGGGGTAATCCATATAATTGGACGCTAGAAGATAAGGACATCTTGTTGCGTAGTGATAAAATTTTTGCACGAAAGATTATCGGAAAGAATATGGATTTAGCTTTATATATACAAAACATATTCAGTAAAAATAATTGATATGAATCCACTAATATCTGTAATTGTTCCTGTTTTTAATGCTCAAAATACGCTTAACAGATGCGTGAATAGTATTTTGAATCAGACATTTCGTAATTGGGAATTATTACTAATAGATGATGGAAGTACTGACAAATCTTGTGAAATTTGTAACCAATATGCAGCTATAGATAAGCGCATCAAAGTCTTTCATAAAGAAAATGGTGGAGTAAGTTCTGCACGTAATATAGGTTTAGATAACGCAAATGGGGATTGGATTACATTTGTAGATTCTGATGATTTTATAGATTGTACTTTTTTGGAAACTTTTGCTGAATTACAATCAAGAGATTTGTATATAGCTGGTATTAAATTTATTAATAGTACAACCACGTTATTACCCCCAGAAAGGTGTATAAATATAGAAAATGCAACAGAATTAGATAATTTGCTAAATAAACTCTATTTTACAGTTCCGTGGGGTAAGATATATAAAAATGACATTATACAGCATAATAAGATTCGATTTAATATTAATTTAAAAATAGGTGAAGATACAGATTTTGTACTAAAATATTTGGTATATATTAAAGATATTAGGCTTGTTTCAAAGCCTTTATACCATTTTTTTAATAATGAAAAGGGCAAAATAACAAAATACACTTTAACTGCAGATGAGTTTATTACTCATACAGTCTATATAAAAAAGAGTTTGACAGCGTTATGTAAAAAATTAAATTATGAATTCCCTGTTACAAATTCTGTATTAATGAAATATTATAGTCATTTATTTTATGTGCATTTAATGTCTATCCAATCGTATGCAGCTTTTAAAAAGGAAGCAGGTAAATATAAGGCCTCTAATGTTGATTATTATTCTAAATCATCACGAAATGCTTTTATGATGAAATTAATAAAGATATCTCCATTAGTCGTTTTTTTATTGTTTCGTTTATTTGATAGAAAATAATTTTGAATGTAGAACTGTAATGATTCTGTTATTGGCAGTAAAATAACATAACTGTATTGAAATCTTATTACACGATAGTGTTGATTTTAGTTATATTGTTGGCATAGTATAAGTCATATTGTAAATGTATATAATTGATGCAACGTAATTATTCAATAGATATACTTAAAGCGGTTGCTGCTTTATTAGTTATATGTATACATACTGGTTATCCTTCAGTATTAGGTGATTATTTGGTCGCATTTTGCCGTATATCCGTACCGTTGTTTTTATTAATATCAGGTTATTATTATCAAGTAATAATAGATAGGAAGAAAATTACGAATTACATTAAGAAAATCTTATCATTAACATTCTTTTCTAGTATTTTTTATTTTATCGTTTTCGACAAAAAATTAGATTATCTTATTGTTTTTAGATGGGACAAAATGTTTATTTTCAGTTTTCCAATTGCTGGTGATCATTTATGGTATCTCTTCTCATTGATAAATGTTTTGGTAATTCTAACTGTCTGTAACAAAATAAGAGACAAATTATATTATCTAATACCATTTTTGTTGGTTGGAAATTATATTTTAAGTTTTTTCCCGAAGTTTTGGTTATATCGAAATTTTTTATTTACTTCATTGCCATATTTCTTACTCGGAATGTTTATTTATAAGTATAATAAATGTTTTATAGCTTTTCTTAAGAAGGAGACATTTATTTACATCTTTATTGGTTGTCTTATTTTACAGAGTTTAGAAGTATTTCTATATAAATATTTTGATTTAATATATGTCAGAGATCATTATTTGATGACTTCCATGTTGGCCATAGTGCCCTTTATTTATGCAATAGTTGCAAAAAAAGAGAAAAAAAATATTTTAACCTTAATTCCGCAACACTTTGATTTAACTTTATTTATAAG
>UMLJ01005764.1_pt1 | contig 10167 bp, 7 predicted proteins | sample 1966521 | NCBI WGS metagenome assembly UMLJ01 (sample SAMEA4836199, study PRJEB28245) | human gut metagenome | biome: gut microbiome; material: fecal sample | place: Denmark | collected 2008
AGTCATTCCGACTTTTGTAGCTAAAATTGCCTTCTTCATTGATATTCCTCCTGTTTAATCTACAGCGGACAAGATGATTATGCCGTTTCCGGCGTAATCATCTGGAAGCAAAATCCTAGCGGATTTTCTTCCGACTTTAGTCCGGAAGTTTCTATATTATATTGTAATAATATTTTATACGTCATAAGCGCATCCTGTCATCCTAGAACAGCTAATATAAGTGGAACCCGCACCACTGTGCTACACTTTCGTGTATCGTTACTTCTATATTAAACCCTTAGGATTATTGCTCTTAAATAATAATGAAAAATTGTGTAATGATTAGTTCATTACCTTAAGGTTGATGAATACACCAGCTGGCATTTCTAATTTAGATAATGCATCTACAGTCTTCTGAGATGGTGATAATACATCGATGAGTCTCTTATGAGTTCTCTGTTCAAACTGTTCTCTTGAATCCTTATACTTGTGAACAGCTCTAAGTATTGTAACTACTTCCTTCTTTGTTGGAAGAGGTACTGGACCACTCACATTTGCTCCTGTCTTCTTAGCAGTTTCGATGATTTTCTTAGCTGACTGATCGATTAACTGATGATCATAAGCTTTCAGTGTAATTCTTATTACCTGATTTGCCATAAAAAAAGTCGCCTCCTTCGCACTTTATTGTTTAAGCACGACAAGCGGTGACTGTACACACTCCCACGCGTATCGAGAAACCGCTATTGGTATATCCCGATTAACCAACGTGTCATTTCTGCATCTTGCAGATGATATTAGGTACAGTGACTTGTCGCCAGATTCTTCGCCGGACTTACCGGCCTTGACATTCGCTCCACGGAAAACCTACCCTCACGGATAGCAACCTCACGCTTCTACGCTATCAATGTCACAGCAAGTATTAATATACACTACCCCTACTATAAAATCAACCAGAAAAATATTATTTTATTGTTTTTTTTTTAGTACAATCATGTAATATTTTTCTGGTTTAATTATTATCCATTTTAGTTGTTATTTATCCACAATATGCATTATTTAATGAATATTTATAAACATTTCTGCTTTATTTACACACACCTTTTACTGGTTTGCAATTCTTTCCGCAAGGTCATTAAGATAAACCCACCTGTCCATCTTTTCGTCAAGCTGTTTTTCTTTTTCAGCCTTCTCCTTTGATAAGTCATTAAGCTTTCCGTAATCAGTTGCACACTTAGACATCTCTGCATCTATTCTTTCTATATCTTTTTCCAATGCCGCTATGTCATCATCAATAGTTTCGTACTCTTTCTGTTCCTTATAAGTAAACTTAAGACGTTCGCTTCTTGACTTATTATATTCCTTGCTTGTAAGTGTCTTACTGCCAGATACAGCCTTCTGCACACTATCCGTATCGCCACCTGATACTCTTCCTGCTGCCGTGCCTCCTGCTGTTACATCTACACCTGCCACTACACTATTACTGCCTAATGATAAATTACTTTTTGAAACTCCATTTTCTGACGCATTATATATAGAAGAAACACATTTTTCTTTATAGTCTGAATAACCTCCTTCATACTGTGTAAGGTGGCCTCCAGCCTCAAATGCAAATATTCGGTCCACTGTTCTGTCGAGGAAATATCTGTCGTGCGAAACAGTAATCACAATCCCGGCAAACCCATCAAGATAATCCTCTAATACTTCAAGCGTTTCAATATCCAGGTCATTGGTTGGCTCATCAAGTATGAGTACATTAGGTGCGCTCATAAGCACACTCAAAAGATACAGTCTTCTCTTTTCTCCTCCAGACAGCTTTCTTATTGGTGTCCACTGCTGCTTAGGCGGGAACAGGAACTTCTCACACATCTGGCTTGCTGTTGCTTTTCCATCAACCGTCTGCACATACTCGCCTATGCTTCTTACGAACTCAAGCACTGTCTGATTCTCATCAAGAGGCTCATTCTCCTGCATAAAATAGCCTATATGAACTGTATCGCCTATCTCAACACTTCCACTGTCAGGCTGTATCTGTCCTGTTATTATCTTCATAAGTGTAGACTTGCCACAGCCATTGCTTCCAATTATACCTATTCGGTCATCCCTTAAGAAAATGTATGTAAAATCATTAATGTATGTATGTCCATTATAAGCTTTAGTTATATTGTTAAGTTCTATTGTCTTTCTTCCAAGACGTCTGCTTACAGAGCTCATATCCATAAGGCTTTTGTCAAACTTAGCTCTTGCCTGTCTTGAAGCTTCTTTCATATCTTCAAAACGATCTATTCTTGCCTGCTGCTTGGTTGAACGTGCCTGACAGCCTCTCCTTATCCACTCAAGTTCTCTTCTTAATGTGTTCTGTCTTTTAGCCTCTGTAGCTCTTTCCATCTGTTCTCTTTCAGTCTTTAATTCAAGGAATCCTGAATAATTAGAGTCATAACTGTAAAGATCTGCGTGGTCTATCTCAACTATCTTGTTAGTTACATTGTCAAGGAAATACCTGTCGTGCGTTACCATAAGAAGTTCACCCTTAAATGCCTTGATATACCGCTCAAGCCACACAACCATATCATTATCCAGATGATTAGTCGGCTCATCAAGTATAAGTACCTCTGTAGGTTCAACTAACACTTTTGCCAATGCAACCCTCTTTTTCTGTCCACCAGATAGCTTGTCCATAGGAGCATCATATACATCTATGCCCAGCTTATTAAGTATTTCCTTCGCCTTTGGCTCATTCGATGAATCTTTGCCACGAAGCACATATGAAAGTACATTTTCATCTTTAATATAATCTGGTGACTGTGCAAGATATGTAACAGTAACTTTTCTTCCTTTTATAATATTACCCTCATCAGGTTCTTCAATGCCGGCAATTATTTTAAGCAGTGTAGACTTTCCAGTTCCATTAACTCCTATAATTCCGATCTTGTCACCCTTATTAATCCCAAGTGTGACATTGTCAAGAAGCACTTTCTCACCAAATGCTTTGCTCACTTTTTCAACATTTAATATATTCACAATAAAAACCTTCCCTTATATATAATGATATATGACAGTTTAATCATCAAGCTTATAGAATTCCTTCATCTTAGCAGCAAGCTCTGGCTTTTCTTTCTCCAGCCTGCTTATATGTTCCTTTCTATGCTGTATCATATGAGCATACGCTTCTGGATTGTTCTCTTTAAATCTCTGTAACACTTCTTTTCTATGTTCCCTTAAATGCTTTAACGCATCCGGATTTAACTTCGCAATCTTAGCCTCAAGCCTTAATCTTCTCTGTTCAATATGCTCCTCTAACTCTTCTGCATTGCTGTTCTGTGCAAGCTCAGATAAGTGCATTTCAACTCTCTCAAGAAGTTCATCTTCATCAAATAAGCCAATTCTACCCCAGGCATTCTTGCTTTCCGCCTTATCAAGAACATTATCTGCAAGCTCAGATGACCCCCCATCAATACTACTTGTAATGTCATCTGTAACCTGTACAGCATATTTATCAAGCCATTCTGCGGCGTCCTTGCCAAATGCCCACTCTATCTCTGCAAGCCTTTCGTTATCCTCAATAAAATCCTCGTGTACAGCAACCTGCTCAGGACTGCCAACAAGCGGATAAGGCCTGTCAACACCGGCATCTCTTAAAGCAAGCGATATTGTTCTTCTTGTGACACCTTCCTCAACAAGACAGCCAGCACCCAACTGCCTTAACTGGTCATTTACATGGTCAACGTGCTCAGTTATATAAAAGTGTATTCCTTTGCCCTTTAATATTTTATTAAATGATACAAGCCTGTCTGCTGCTGTTATATCTATGCTTCCGATACCGCTCGCATCAACTATTATAATTTTTGTATCATCATTTATGGCATTTTCTATATCCTGCAAAAATGTAGACACATTTGCAAAGAAAAGATTACCACTAAATCTATATAATAACGTGTGTTCTATCTGCAAAGCGTTCTTGTTACGGTTAAGATTATAGAAGCCCTCGTGTCCTGGTATACAGCCAAGAAATGATCTTGGAGGAACAACTGCCCTTATTATTACCGCTATAAATGAAAGAATAACACCTATAATAACGCCATATATAGTTCCAAATAATAATACGCCAAACATAGCCGCAAGAAATATAAAGAACTCCGCCCTGTTGACTTTTCTAAGTTTATCAGCAAGCTTATATTCAACTATTCCGATAAGTGCAGCAACGACAATTCCTGTAAGAATAGGCACAGGAAGATATTCAAGCACAGGTGTCGCAAAAAGCACGACAACAAGCATTGTAATTGAAGCTGTAACTGACATAAGCTGTGATTTACAGCCAAACTGGTCAGCTATACCTGTTCTTGATACGCTTCCGTTAAGAGGGCAGCTTCCTGATACCGAAGAAGCTATATTGGCTAAAGAATAAGCAAGCACCTCTCTGTTATTATCAACCTTATATCCATATCTGTTGGCATAGTTATTAGTGGCAAGCAGTGTCTGTGCCATAATAACAAGTGCACAGGTAAGTCCAAGTATAATTATATCTGATGTATCTGTCTTTAATAATGTAAAATCGGGTACCATAAGCTTCGGAAATCCCGAATCAACGTGAGGCAGAAGCTTAACCCCTAATCTGTCAATGTGTATAAATGCTGTTGCCATTGCACCAAGCACCATAAGCACAACCGACATTGGAAACCTCGGAATATATTTCTTTGCAACAAGTATAATTACAACTGTTCCAAATCCAAGAACTGCCGATAACACATTAAAATATTGAAGCTGTCCCCATATGTGGATACCCAGTTCAATAAGTTCTCCTGTACCTGCTGAACCACCAAACAGCTTTGGAACCTGCATAAGTATTATTGTAATACCAATTCCACTTATAAAACCTCCCATAACCGGCGTTGATATGTAATTAACTATTCGTCCTGCTTTAATAAGACTGAATATCAAGAGCCATATTGCAACAACAAATGTAATGACCGGCACAAGCTTCATCGCTTCCTCAGAGCCTGAAGTAACGCCTAGTGCCGATAACGTACCACCTACAAGCACCGCCGGCGTTGCATCTACACCAAATACGAACTGTGGTGATGTTGTTGTAAAAGCATATATAAGCACTGGTATAAGCGAACCATACAGTCCATATGCCGCTGGAAGCCCTGCTATCTGGGCATACCCCATAGATATTGGTATTGACACTAACGCCACAATAATTCCTGCTATAATATCATTCTTTGCTGTTTTAAAAGATATATTTTTCAAATGTGCATTTTCCTTTCCTTATATATATTATGCAATTATCAATAGTTACTTTTAACACTAATACCATATAACAATTTATATTTTTTGTCTGTTATATGTTACAGTAAAATGGTATATTTTTCAAGTTACGCAATATATGCACAACTATACATTTAACATATTACATACCGCCACACATTAATTATATCCTAATCACTGTATTAAATGATTATTATACACTACCATACGTTAATTATATCCTAATCGCTGTACTTTTTGATTGCCCCAACCATACAATCTGTTATATACTTAATATATATGCTTAAACAAGAAAGGACTTAATTACAATATGTTTGTTGCAGATAATTGGAAAGATTATGAAGTTATAGATACATCCTGTGGAGAAAAGCTTGAACGCTGGGGCAATTACATTCTTGTCCGCCCAGACCCACAGGTTATATGGGACACACCTAAGAACGACAACAGATGGAAACATATGAATGGACATTATCACAGAAGCTCTAAGGGAGGCGGCGAATGGGAATTCTTCGACCTGCCACAAAGCTGGACAATAAAATACGAAAGTCCTTCTGTTGATGTTCCTCTTACATTTAACTTAAAGCCATTCAGCTTTAAGCACACAGGAATATTCCCTGAGCAGGCAGCCAACTGGGACTGGTTCTCTGAAATTATAAAGAAAGCTAAAGATAATGAACCTGACAGACAGATAAAGGTTCTTAACTTGTTTGCCTACACTGGTGGTGCTACTCTTGCCTGTGCAGCCGCTGGTGCTCATGTTACACACGTTGATGCCTCTAAGGGAATAATTGCGTGGGCTAAAGAAAATGCCACATCATCAGGACTTATTGACAAGCCTATCCGCTGGATAGTCGATGACTGTGTTAAATTTGTTGAAAGAGAAATAAGACGTGGCAATCACTACGATGCTATTATTATGGACCCTCCATCATATGGCAGAGGTCCTAAGGGCGAGATATGGAAAATAGAAGAAGCTATACACCCACTTGTTAAGCTGTGTGCAAAGCTTCTTTCTGACAAGCCATTATTCTTCCTTATCAACTCCTACACAACAGGACTTCAGCCAGCAGTTCTTACTTATATGTTAAGCACAGAACTTAAAGATTTTGACGGCTACTGTAGTTCTAATGAAGTCGGACTTCCTGTATCCGCTAACGGACTTGTGCTTCCTTGTGGAGCTTCTGGAAGATGGTGCTGTTCTGAATATTAATTACCAATTAAAATGCTGCCATTTTATGTGGCAGCATTTTATACTATATTTTATTATATTATTTTTCTTGTATTATTTTTTATATATTATTCTTTATGCTCTTTTCCTTCATAATCAGTTCTTCCATAAGTCTGCTATAATCCTCCGCGTCAACTGGAAGCTTAACCTGGATACCATTACATGCTGAATAATAAGCTCCTGCACACAACATCAGGGAATTGATTCCTTCATCTCCTTTCGCCACAAGATATGTATCATTATGTTCTAAGGAAGCTCTGGCAAATCTTTCAAGCAGCTCTATATATGGCTCTGGTGCCTTTGGAAACTCAATTGTTTCTTTCACATATTGCATATTTTCCCTTGAATTAACCATCTCCGTTTTTATATACTCTTCTACATCCTGATGTCTTGTTATAGTAAGTGTATTATCTTCAAGCAACAGCTTTGCTTTTGTTCCTATTATTTCCAGTCTTTCTTCATGACACGCTTCTCCTGTTGTCAGTACAAATGAAGCCGTCATGCCATTATCATAATCCATAATAATAGTATCTTCATCATCTACTGCAAAATCATTATATTTGCCAAATGGTATAAGTGCAAACATTCTCTGCGGCATACCAAAAAGATACTGGAACATATCAAGAATATGCTGTCCCTGGTTAATAAGTGCGCCGCCGCCTTCACCTGTAAAACTACTTCTCCATGCGCCAGAATGATGATAATATGATGTTCTTAAATATCTTGAATTAATAAGATTCACCCTTCTTAGTTCTCCCAGCTCACCTGCATCAATCATACTCTTAATCTTCATATACTTAGGATATAATCTCTGATGAAACACCATACCATATATTCTTCCACTCTTTTTAGCTGCTTCATTCATAGTAAGTGCTTCTCCTATATCTGATGCTGCCGGCTTATCGCACAAGACATCCTTTCCTAGCGAAAATGCCTGTACCGCAAGCTTAGCATGTGTTTTATGCGGAGTCGCTATAATAACTGCATCAAATAATGTATCTACATCTTCTGCTTTAAACATATCATCTGCACTTCTAAATATTCTTACATGCTCACCATCAACATTTACAAGCGCTTCACCCCACTCCATAAGTTCATCTCTTCGTATAACTACTGCTGTCAGCTTCATGTTGGCAACTTCACCTGATACAATCATCTGTGCATATTTCTTTCCCATATTTCCAACGCCTATAAGAGCTACTCTTAATATTTTGTTCTGCATATTATTAATGGTTCCTTTCTTATTTATTTTGCATTCTATTCTATTATTAACTTTCTATTTTTATTTTGCATTATGCTATTATTGTATAGGATATATGAAATGCCTCTTCATTACCTATTATTTTTCAATACAACTACCAATTTTATTACCTGTCCTTACTGCTTCATCAAGCAATATTGCCGCATATGCGTCTGCAAATGCATCTTCCATGCTATATGGTGATTCTGCCTCACCTCTGCTATACTTTGCTGTTCCTATCATAAGAGACGCTATTGCTGTTTCATCCTCCGACAAGCCACGCAGCCCTAATTCCGGTTCATACAGTATATTTTCACCGGACATTATTTTCTCTATTTCACGAACGGTAGACAAGTTAGGATTAGTATCTTTAGTGTGTGTTACATTCACATTTGTCACAATCTTTTGATACTGTCCTTCATTTTTATCATCAAGATAATACAGCTCATCGTTAATAAGTTCCCCTCTGACACCCTGCACCTTTATCATATTCTTTCTTATAGGTGAGCGGTACTGCTCAGAGTCGAAATCATACCATGCAACCTTTCCACTCTCAAACTCAAATGCTGCTACACATCTTTTTTTAGGCGCTGTTCTGCCATCTGTAAATTTGTCATATCTCGTAAGTGTCTGAGTTGTCGGAAATTCATATATTTTACCTGACACCGTGTAGTTTTCATCAGTTTTTATACCAAGATATGCTCTTATAAGACTGAAACCGTGATATTCGTGTGCAATGGATATATTCAGACAACTGATATCGCCAAGTACACCACTATTAACAAGATTAATCCGTGCTTTATTATATGGATATTCCCTGTATTGTTCAGCAACAACCTGTTTCTTATCTGTTTTATCATCAGACATATGATATCTGTATAACTTTTTAAGCGAATCCATATCCAATGCTGCTGGTGTCTCAGATAGAACAGTTATTCCTCTATCCATCCATTCTATTGAAACATCACAGATACTTGTTTTATTCACTGCTACAACAGCAAAATCCGGTTTATAACCTACACACTCTTCTATAGAAGTTGTAGTGTGTATACTGAATTCTTCTGCCATCTTATCTGCTTTTTCCTGTGTCCTGCAATACATCGCATCAAGACGTAATATATCCGGCATTGCTTTTGCTATTCTGACATAATAAAGTGAACGCCAGCCTGAGCCTATTATTATAAAATGATACTTACCCATATAAGCTTCATACCTCCTGAAAATAAATAATATCAATTAATTTACAAAACACTTTCTCTTTTCAGTTTTCTACAAACATCTATAATAATACTATGATCCTGTTCATGATTAAAACCAGAGCATGTTATTGTACCTATTACTGTCTGGCAGTTCTCAAGTCTTATTGGAAACGCGCCTCCTACCTGTGCATACTCTGATGGTTCTAAAGCCCATTTTTCTTTAATATTCATACCGCAATCCTCAAGCATATAGTGTGCCCATAATGAACTATGTCCAGTATGCATCGCCGTCTTTTTCTTACGCTCAATCATAATATCATTACTTACAGCATTACCATCACTGGAATAATGAAACAACCTTCTTCCGGCTATTGCAATATCTATACATATTTTATTGTCACGTTTTTTCGCTTCTTCTATAAGTGCCATCCCAATTGCAAGTGCTGTTTCTGATGAAAACTCTCTGAATTTCAATTCTTTCTCTTCAGCTTCACATTGTTTCATAAGTTCTTTAGCAGTCATACCTTTTAACTCCTTTAATCAATTATTTCATTTGGTATTCTATCTACCATTCTGTTACCATCCTATTTTACAGTTGCTTCACTTTTGTTTATTATATCATAATTTACTCTTTCTTAATCCGTACACTCACGAACCCGCGCTACGCGCTATCCCGCCCTGCTTTGCATGGCTGTTCGTTCGTTAATGGCGCAAGAAAAGTAAATGTCTGCTTCGCAGCTATCGTGATCGTCATTCGCCGTTCGCCAGAAATCTGCAAGCAGCTTTCTGGCTCTCTTGCGCTCATTATATCATTTATATAGTCTTATAAACTTTGAAAAATATTCAATAATTTTACTTCTACTTATTTATTATGATAATTTATTTCTAACTTGTTCCTCGTAAATCAACAATAGCACCTGTGCGATTGCCTGTTGGAATAATCTATTAACAAACAACTATGTTATAAAAATGACTAACTATTGATAAACAATAACTTTTAATACTATATTGTTGGTGAATATTAGTTGGTGACGAACGGACGACAAATATAAGCTACAGGCAGTCCGCATAGTATGCCGGACTGCCTGTAGCTTATATTTGTCTGGTTGTGGTATAATTTAATTCTGAATATCCAATTAAATCAAGGGGACAAAAAAAGGGCTTCCGAGGAATCTCGGAAACCCTTAAAATTACTGTATTAAATAACAATTATTCAATGATTGTAGCAACAGCACCAGAACCAACTGTTCTACCAC
>UMLJ01035237.1_pt1 | contig 10138 bp, 8 predicted proteins | sample 1966521 | NCBI WGS metagenome assembly UMLJ01 (sample SAMEA4836199, study PRJEB28245) | human gut metagenome | biome: gut microbiome; material: fecal sample | place: Denmark | collected 2008
CGCTATTGATCAGGGAATGCGTTCCGCTGACGTTTTCGTCAAAGGACCGGGCGCAGGCCGTGAAGCTGCTATTCGTGCACTGCAGGCAGCAGGCATCGAAGTCAGCAGCATTAAGGACGTCACCCCAATTCCGCACAATGGCTGCCGTCCTCCGAAACGCAGAAGAGTATAAGGATTACCCCTTTGCGTATCATTTTGGCGCTGCAAGGCGCAGAAGGAGGACTTTCGGATGATCGAAAATACAAGCTTCACAATTAAGACTGTGGAACTCAGCGATGATAAGCGTCATGGTAAGTTCGAGTGTGAACCGCTCGAAAGAGGCTATGGCATTACTCTGGGAAACAGTTTAAGACGCGTGTTGCTTTCATCTTTAGACGGTGTGGCTATTACGTCTATCAAAATCGACGGCGTGCTTCATGAATTTTCCACTATCAACGGCGTCAAAGAAGATGTAACCGATATGATTCTGAACCTGAAGAAGATCCGCTTCATCGCACACGAAGAAGCCGTCTTCCCGATGACAGTTCGTATCGATATCACTGAAGAAGGTATTTTCCATGCTGGCGACATGAAGTTACCGGCAGAAATTGATGTTCTCAACAAGGATCTCGTCATTTGCACACTGGATTCCGATGCTCATCTGGGCATGGAAATGACCATCAATCGTGGACATGGCTATGTTCCTTTCACCAAGAACAAAAGAGAGGAAGACGTCATCGGCGTCATTCCGATCGACTCCATTTATTCTCCTGTCATTAAATGCAACTACAACGTCAGCGATACCCGCGTAGGAAATGAAATGGACTACGACAAGCTGACTCTTGAACTGGATACGGATGGATCCGTCAATGCAGACGATGCTGTCGCAACGGCTGCCGACATCCTGATCAGCTGCTTCACGAATTTCCTGAACATCGGAGACGCACAGGACAATAGAGTCCCGGCTGTTTCTGATGAAGCACAGGACACTGATGTCAGCGTAGAGGGAAGCGAGATCGATAAGATCCGCGAGCTCCCGATCGATGATCTTGAACTGTCCGTTCGTGCATTCAACTGCCTGAAGAGAGCCGAGATCAATACCATCGGCGAACTGATGGATAAGACAGAAGATGAATTGACTCGTGTACGCAACCTTGGTAAAAAATCGGTAGATGAAATTAAAGAAAAACTGACAAACTTCAAAGGCCTCGGAATTGGTCTGAAGGATGGAAACGCCAAGGATTGATAGTTTTATAGGAGGAAAGAAATGGCACGTAGTAGACTCAGAAGAATCAGCGGTGCTCGCAAGGCTCTGCTGCGCAGTCTCGTAACTTCTCTTTTCCAGTATGGCCGCATCACCACCACGGAAGCTAAGGCCAAAGAACTTCGCCACGTCGCAGACAAGATGATCACCCTCGCTAAGAGAGGCGATCTGCATGCTCGTCGTCAGGCTGAAGCTTACATCATGGATAAAGCTGTTACAAAGAAACTGTTTGACGAAATCGCTAAGAATTATACCGAACGCAATGGCGGCTATACCCGCATTGTCAAGGTAGAAGCTCGTCTCGGCGACAACGCTCCTCAGGTCATCATTGCCCTGGTGGACTAATACGAAATGAAAAAGAGGCTGCTCTCCGGAGCGGCTTCTTTTTTATTTCTTTCCTGCCGGCAAGAAGGTATAATAGGTAAAGTGAAAATTTTTAGAAAACAGGTGATGGCTATGGCAATGAATTTTGATATTCCGGATATCTCTGAGACTGCGGGTAAGGCCGTAACAGGGGGAAAGAAGAGAAAGACGAGAAAGATCGGCGCACTCCGGCTAGGAGACTCGCTTAGGATGATCGCAAATCACTTCACATGCACCGAGGAGAGTCGGGACGAAGACAAGAACACTGCGTTCTATTCTCTCTCGGAAGGAGAAGAGAAGGCATCCTTCTACGGGGAAGAGATCTCCCTCACGGGTGTCTGCATTTACCGTAAGAAGACCGCAGCGATCTACGCGGAGCTGGGGGCGGAGAAGAGAGCGGCGCTGATAGAGGCTCTCACGAAGGAAGCGGGCGAAGCGCAGGCATCAAGCGCGATGGATATTTTCGCAGATACCGTGACCTCGATCTTTGTGACACGCCCGGCGAAGGGTGACAAGAGCTTTACGATCGCTCTCATGGACAGCGAGGCAGCGAAAGCGCTTTCTGATCAGGCGGCTATCGAAGCAGAAGAAAAGAAACAGGCAAAGGGACCTTTGGGACGCCTGTTTTCCACGTTCTTTGATCCCGTGGGTCGTATCAGCCGCAGATCCTATATCCCCAAGATGCTGACCGTCGGCATTCCGGCTGCCTTCATGTTCGCCTTCACCTGCTTCAAGCCTGAGCTTTTTGTGGGAGATGCGAATGTATACATCATGACGTTTCTGATCCTGGGGACGCTCTGCTTCATTTCTCTCATCAGCCTTGCGATGCGGCGTATGTCGGACTTGGGGCTTTCTCATATCTATTACTGGATCTTCTTCGCGATCCTCTTTGCTATCAATCAGCTCGGAGGAGAGTACCTGGGCTCGCAGCTCACAGCCACACGGACGATCGCGGTGATCTTCATGGCAGCGGTCATTCTGCTTTCTTTTTTCCCGGGGCAGAATAAGAAAAATAAATATGGTCCAGTTCCGAAGGACTAGGGAAACGCTGATTCAATCGCAGAGTCAGATTCTACAAGAATTTTTATACATGGCTTCGTCATAGCCTTCCTTAAATAGCTCACTATTCGCGTCAGGTTATTCCTCGCCATGCATAAAAATTCAAGAGTAAAATTTGGCAACGATTGAATCAGTGTTTCCCTAGGGATAAAAAGAGGTCATCTTTGATGAAGTCAAAGATGACCTCTTTTTTTATGGGAAGTCATGCAGGCCTTGCTTATTTGCTTCCAATACAAATGGAAGAAAGTGAACAATAAAGCACATAAATTACAAATTGTCCATTGAATCAGCTCTCATACAAACATTATAATCAAGAAAGCAGAAAGAAAAGAGGCAGACTTGATGGAACAACCGAGGGTGATATATCAGCCATTCAAACGGTTAAAAATGGCTTTGAGGTCGAAGAAACGAAAACGAAGCAGCATTACCATGGGGGTCGTGACAACGATACTGGCCTCGCTCTCCTTCACCTTCATGTCAGCCTGTGCCAAGTGGCTACCGGAGATGCCATCAGGAGAGATGACGCTCTTTCGCGGTATCGTAGGACTTTTCTTTATTCCTCTCCTCTGCCTGCAGACGAAGGAGCATTTCTTTTCAGGGAAGCATAAGTGCATGTTATGCCTTCGAGGGCTTTTTGGCAGCATTGCACTCTTTTTTTATTTTTTGTCTATAGAAGGGCTGACGCTGGGGGATTCACAAATCCTCTCACAGCTCGCTGCCTTCTTTATGTGTCTCCTGTCTCCGATTTTTTTGAAAGAAAAACTTCCCCGTCAAGCGATTCCTGGGATGCTTTCCATTGCGATCGGGACCCTTTGCGTGGTGCAGATCTGGAATTTCAATGCATTTAATATGTATACGCTTTTTGGAATCGGCGGCGGCTTTTTTTCTGCAGCTGCTTACGTGGTGATCAGCTGTCTTGCAGAGAAAGGATTTCGCTCAAATACAGAAATTGTTTTTTATTTTCAGATTTTCAGCATTCTTGTCGGGCTGTCGATTTCCGGGAATGAGTCATGGATCTTGCCGCAGGGGAGAGACTGGTTCTTTGTCATTGGGCTGGGGCTTTTTGCCTTATCGGCGCAGATGTTTATGACATGGGCGTTTCAGCATGTCAATTCGCTGGTCGTTTCTTTTTTGATGTATAGTGAAATCTTGTTTCATGTCATTTTTGGCTGGGCTTTTTGGGATGAAATCATGGCGCCTGCATCATGGTTGGGCGGTGCACTAATTGTTGCCGGTTCGATCATGCTGATGGTCTTCAAGCCGAAGGGAATCGACCAGGATACACATCATCGCAGCCGGCAGAAGCAGGAGGCGGGGGATGCGGTCTGAGAGCGTGTGCGTTTCGTTAGAAAATGGGAGGGCAACTGCCACTATGGCTATACGGATGCCGATGCTTTTACTATCGCAGGCCAGGCCATTCTGCAGAAACGGGCTATCTTTGAAATTATCAAAGATAGCCCGTTTTTGCAGAAAAAAACTCCTGCAAGTGCAGGAGTGTGATGGTTGGAGGCGGTGCCCGGAGTTGAACACGGGGATAAGGGGCTTGCAGGCCCCACGCCTTAGCGCTTGGCTACACCGCCATAGATGATGTTTTATAGTATATCGCATTTTTTCGAAAAAGTAAAGGGGAAGCCGTGATGGAGGCGGAGAATGCGGGCGAAGGGGCAGCTCATGCATGAGGGCAGGAGGAATGGAGGCTGAGTCTTCGCTGATGATGCGGCGGGCGATGCCGGAAGGAGCCGCAAGGCGCGCCGCCGATCCAAGCGCTGACGCTTAGCAGCCACTCAAAAAGCACGTCATTCTCTTTCTTGAAAATGACGTGCTTTTTGCGTGCAGTCAACCCGGACAACCGGCTCATGACCATTTCTTCAGATCACGATCGGGAACAGGACACGCGCCAGGTAGATGACGCCGGTCATGGTGATGCAGGAGAGCAAGGTGCTCATCATGACGAGCTCGGTGGCGAAGTCTTCAAAATTGTGAAATTCGACGGCGTAGAGGACGGAATTGACGGCGCCGGGGACAGAGGCCATGATGAGGATGGTCTGCTTCAGGACAGGGGACAGGTGAAGTCCTGCGAGGTCAGAGACCAGAAGGAGAAGGTAGGCCAGAAGCGGAGCGATGACGAGGCGGATCGTGCAGCCGGCCCAGGCATCGATGTCTCGAAAGACGATGGTACTCCGATGGATCTGGATGCCGAGGGCAAGCATGACGATGGAGACGAGGGCATTGGCACAGTTTTCAAAGACAGGCCAGAGAAAGACCTGTGTCATGTCGAAGCCGGAGAATTTGATGGTGAAGACGGCGACGAGGGTGTAGATGACGGGCATGTGGAAGATGACGGAGATCGCATCGCGGGGTGTCAGCTTTCCTTTGCCGGCCTGATAGAGGCCCAGCGTATTCAGTGTCATATTCATCTGTACGAGGAGGATGGTGGCACAGGCGCCCGCCTGCGCGAGGTAGGGCGTCTCTCCATCGATGACGTAGGGGGCATTGCCGAAGACGAGGGCGATCAGGGCGATGCCGATGTTTCCGTTATTGGAGAACATAGTGCCGTTTTTGAGGCATTCGATCTTCCCGACGGGCATCCCGCGGAATTTCCCGTAGGACCAAGCGGCAAGGGCGATGAGGAACATCTGGACGAATGCCATCAGAAAGACGTTCAGGAGTGTCATATCGATCTCTGCGACGTAGATGCTGTAGAAGATGAAGCTCGGGAGCACGACGAAGAAGGTGAGCTTATTGAGCGATATGACATCGAGATGGTATTTGAGATCGAGCAGGTAGCCGATGGCGACGAAGACCAGAAGCGGCACGATATTATCTGAAATGATTTGCAGGAAAGCCATGTCTGCCTCCTTACAGGGAAGCCGGGAAGAAGAGCCGGCAGAGGAAAATCACAAGGGGAAGGGTAAGGATGGAAAGTGACATCTGCGTCATCAGGGATCTCTGGAAGATAGACTTCTGTGCGCTGGTGGTGTCAGCCATGGAGAAATCCATGGCGCAGGGGATGGCGGCAAAGAGAAGAAGGATCTCTTTTGCCAGGTCATCCATCGAAGGAAAAACGGCGAGAAGCCCCAGTGCCAGAAGCGGCGATACGAGGAGCTTCACCAGTGCGGGAAGGAGGATGTCTTTGCTGACCGTGAAGCAGTGACTGCGCCGGATCATGACGCCGGTCGTGACAGCAGTCAGTACCATGAAGGCGCCGGTGAAGTGGTGTAGCACGGGATAGAGGAAGGTGCCTTTCAGCGGGATGTCGAAGTGTGCAGCAGCAAAGGCAAGAAGCGCGCCGTAGAGGACGGGGGTCGTAAGCGCGCGAAGCAGGAGAGACGAGAGGGAAGAGGACTCCTTACTCACAATGGCGTGTCCGACCGTGCGGAGCAGCAGCTGGGAAAGGGTCATAAGGAGAGACAGGAGCGCGAGCGCTTTCGGAAGCTCCGCGGCTTCTCCGGCGGAGGCAAAGGGCAGGTGGGAAAAGATAAGGTAGGTGAGGACGCCGCCAAGGTAGCAGACGTTCGGACAGGAGGCCATGCCGCAGATGGCCTGCCGCAGGGATGTCTCTTGGGAGAGCCCTTTGGCAAGAAGCGATGACAGCACGAAAAGGATCGCTGTCAGAAGAAGCGCCGCAGGAAGCAGGAGGAGATCAGAGGCGGTGGGCGGTACCTGATACAGGTTGAAAAAGACGAAGCAGGGCAGTACCACGCGCGTGATGACGATCTCGTAGGTCTTGACCTCGATCTTGAACTTGCCCGCCAGAAACCATCCGCCGCCTAAAAAGACCAGGATGGGGAGCACGTCGAACCAGATGATGTAAAGTATATCCATGGAAGTCCTTTCGAAAGTTAGAAGTGAGAAGTGGTGGAAGGGGGGCAATATTTATAGAGCTTCCCCAATATTCCTCTTTATATAAGCACATTTCACGATAAACAAGCAGCAGCCTATCTACTGGTTCATGGGAAAACGCAAATACCAGCTGACAGTCACCAGTCGCTTGGTGCTTCAAAATCCTAATCCTAAGTGATGAATCACAATTTTTTCCACAGGAATTTCCCCTTTTCCGTCAGAGAAAGTCCTTTGAGGCATTGCTTCCTTACCTCCTTCACGATGGAAAGGATGTCGGCCTTCTCGCTTTCTGTCAGCGGTTTTCCCGAGAAGCGGGCGGTGACCAGAAGGTCCAGCATGAGGGCGAAGGGGGCGAAGCGCGGGTCTTTGGTGAGAGCAGATTTCCTGTATTCGTAGGAGCCGCGAGTCGGAAGGCCTGCCCAGCGGGAAAGGCGTTCCGTGTAGGCGATGAGGCCCTTGAAGTGGGCGTCATCCGTGAGTGCTTTGGCGAGGAGGCGGGAGGCGGCTGTCATGCGGTAGAGCGGATAGGCGGAAAGAAGTGCAAGCACGAGCAGGACGGCGAGCAGCATCGGGAGAAGCGGGCGGGAAACGGGGGCGTTCGGCGTCCTCGGCTGGGAGAGCGGGGGCTGTCCCTGCGGTTGCTGCTCTGGCTGTTGCTGCTGCTGCGGTTGCTGTTGTGGTCGCTGCGGCGTAGGCGGCTGCTCTTTCGGTGCTTCCTCACGTGCATTTTTCTCGTCAGCCGGTTTATCCGGCGCGCCCTGTTCATTTTTCTGCTTGTCGGGCGGGATCGGGAAGGGATTCTCCGCTCCCTCTTTGCCCGGGGTCATTTCACAGGGACGCCAGCCGAGACCATCGACATAGACTTCGACCCAGGCGTGGGCGTGATGATCGTTGACGGAGAGGGCGTGGAGCCCTTCCTTGGTCAGAGGGGCGCTGCGGAGATCTTCCCTGTCTACGGAAAGGCCGACTGCATAGCGGGCCGGGATCCCCGAGGCGCGGAGCAGCATGACGGCGGCGGAGGCAAAGGAGGTGCAGTAGCCTTTTCTGCTTTCGGTCAGGAAGTAGGAGATAAAGTCTTTGTCCGCAGGCGTTCTGCCCGGATTTTTCGTATAGGTGTAGTGATCCTCCAGAAAATGGCGGATGGCGTCGATGCGTGCGCGTTTCTCGGAAAGGCTTTGTGCGGGCTCGATCTTGCCCAGCGAGGCGATGGCGTCGCGTGTTTCTTCCGGAATGGTGAGGTAGTGCGCGTAGACGAAGCGGCGGTAACGCTTTTCCGCTTCAAGATAGGTCGTGTAGTAGGGGTCTTGGATGGATTCGCGGGCCATCATCGAGAGGAGCGCGCCGGCAGGGAACTCCCATACGTCGGTGCTGTAGGCCTTGCCCTCGCGGGAGATCGGCGAGCGGTCGTAGCGGAAGTAGGGACCGCCGAAGTCGGCATCATAGGGGAGGAGCAGGAAGCGGCTCTTTTCGTAGAGGGCGGCGAGGGTGAAGGGCTTCTTGAAGGCGGAAAGGTCATTCTCTTTGGTGTAGTTCAAGAGCTTTTGGGAGATCGATGGATTTCTGGCTGCGACCTCCATGAGCCAGGCTCCCTGGTCATACCATTCGCCTTGGTTCTTGGAGAAGAGGGCTTCTGTCCCATCGTAGGTGCTGTCCGAGAAGTCCTTCCAGCGGCTGTCTTCGTAGAGGCCGCCGGTCCAGCTTCGAATGTAGAGGTGCTTATCGCTTGCTGCTTCGATGTCTGCGATGACGCGGCCGGTATAGCGGATGCTGGCACTGCTGCCGAGGCGCTGATGTCCGGCGGCGCCCTTCATCATGCCCGTGTAGGCATTGCCGGCATGGAAGATCGGGTCATAGGGGTCAGTCCAGCCGATGATCTTCTCCTGCATATGGGAGAAGATCGCCGGCTGCTCATACCTGCTTTCCGGAAGTGCGAGGAGAAGCCCTGCGCCCAGAAGCAGGGTCAGCGCGAGGGTGGGGATCTCCGGCATGCCGAGTCCGTGGTTTTTGAGAGAGGCGAAGACGGAAAGACCGTAGGAGGCGCAGCAAAGAATGGCGAGAGCGGGCGGGTTCACGCCGAAGTAGAAGCCGAAGAGAATGAGGAAAAAGGAAAGAAGCGCTGCCATAGCGCGGGCCGCTTTCGACCATGCGCCGGCCGTAAAGAAGAGGGAGAGAAGGCAGGCGAGCCACCCTTTGGCAAGAGCCGGGCTTGCGATGGCTTTCGCAAGCGGTGCAGTCATGTCAATGTCATATGGCTCTTTGAGCGTATCGACGAGGGGAATGAGCGCAGAGAGGAAGCTCGAAAGGAAGGCATCTCTCATAAGGAGCGGGAGCGAGAGAAGGAGGAGGGCAAGGAGCGCAAGAAGCGGCAACCGGCGACTGTCGGGCAGTCGGGAAAGAGCGAAAGAAAGAAGAGGCGCGAGGAACGCAGCGCAGATCGCATAGGGAAGCGCACCGAGACCGAAGTAGGAGAAGAGCGCATAAGAAGCACCGAAGGCACCGAGAGAAGAGAGGAGGCGTGTCATCATGCTTCACCTCCCAGCGCGCGGGCAATGGCAGCTTTTCCGGAAAGGGCAGCGCCCTTGGCATCACGCACGCACCAGATGGAGGGGTGCAGGACAGGCGAGACGGCGGGTGCGGGATCGCCTGTCAGGTAGCAGATCGGAATATACGGAGAGAGATGGCTCGTCTTCAGCGCGTCGTCGCCGCCCTCTCTCAGGAAGGTGGCGACAGCCTCTTCCCAGCCTGCCTTGTCCTTGACGGAGGTGATGATCTCCTCGCCATGGATCGTCATCCACGCGAAACGGAAAGGCATACGCGCTGCCGTGAGAGCGAGGCCGCAGGAAAGGAGCGCATCGGCGAGAAGATCCCGCAGGGCTTCATCCTCTTCATAGTCTGCCGTGAGGATAAGGCGCGCATCGTCTGCGGGCATGCGGTCACGGACATAGACATCCTCTGTGCGGGCCGTGACCTTCCAGTTGATGAGGCGGGGATTATCCCCCGGCTGGTAGGGCGTCGCGCCGAAGTATTCCACCTCTTCACTGCCGGAGAGGCGAAGGAGACTCTTCAGCGTATGTGCGTAGTCGCCCATCGGACGGGGCAGGACGAGGAGCGTGGCGGCTTTCGTGTCTTTTTGGAAATGGAAAAGTCCGAACGGGTCTTTCCAGGAAAGGCAGGGAGCGGGGAGCGTGATACGTCCCGCATGCGCGGTGTCTACCCGGAAATAGAAGCGTGTCTCATCCTTCTCTGTTTCATAGCTGTCGTATTCCTTCCCTGCCATCGTTGCCGTGAGCGAAGAGACAAGGGGGAGGAAGCGGCCTTTGGCGGTGAGGCATACTTCGGCGGCCGCTCCTCTATGTGTGCGGTGCGGGGCAGAAAACGTCACCGATACCGATCGGCGCGCCGCATATCCCAGAAAAAGCGCAAGGAGCGGCACCAGAAGGAGCGTGGCGGCGAGCAGGAAGGCTGCGTATAAGTCGTAGAGGATCATCAAGAGAAGGGCGATGATGACAAGAAAGAGATAAGATAGATAGTTCATAAGATGTACACTGCTTTACAGGGTTCAGGGTTCAGGGTTCAGGGTTCAGGGAAATTAGGAATGAGGAATTAGGAATTAGGAATGAAGGTGGCGGC
>UMLJ01009068.1_pt1 | contig 10137 bp, 11 predicted proteins | sample 1966521 | NCBI WGS metagenome assembly UMLJ01 (sample SAMEA4836199, study PRJEB28245) | human gut metagenome | biome: gut microbiome; material: fecal sample | place: Denmark | collected 2008
CCATCTCTGCTTTCAAACTTATGGTGGCGGCTTCGCCGCAAATATATATGGGGCGATGCCCGAAGGTCTGCAAATGGCAGGTTTCCCATTTTGAACTTTCAAAACATTGACCGTCTGACCGCGAATGACAAAGATTTCTCGCTTACGCTCGAAATGACGATACGAGAGTCTGATGTCTCCTAGTCTCCCAGTCTCCTCATCCCTGCTTTCAAACATTTCTCATTTCTCATAGCAAGCCAGTGCCGGATCCTTGACGCCATTCGCTGCGAAGGCGGCTGCCCTGTCGATGCATGTGCCGCATGTGCCGCAGGGCTTCTCCCCGCCCTCATAGCAGCTCCATGTGAGCTCATAGGGCGTATGGAGAGCCAGACCGGTCGCCACGACGCCGGCCTTATTCATTTCCGCAAAGGGGAAGACGAGATGCACCTTACCATAGGTGCCGATGGAGACGGCATCGCCCATCGCCTTCAGAAAGGGCTCGCTGCAGTCCGCATAGGCATCGCCTGCCGCATCATCTGCGTGCGCGCCGATGTAGATATCGACTTCATCCTCCTCAAAGAGGCTCGCCGCGAGCGAGGCCGCCGTCGAGAGCATGAGTCCGTTGCGGAAAGGCACATAGGTCGAGACCTTGCCCTCTCCGTTCTTGGCGATCTGCTCCGCGTAGCTCTCGTGGGCGATCTCTTCTGTGGAGCCCGCGAGGAGGGAGCAGTTCGAATACTGGAAAATGGCAGAAAGATCAAATTCGTAGTGCCGTACATGGTAGTACGCTGCGACCTTGCGTGCTGCAAGGATCTCTTTTTTGTGCTTTTGACCATAAAAAATAGAAGCAGTCACGACGTTCTCTGCTCCCAGTCTGTCTACTGCCAGCGAGACGCAGGTGGTCGAGTCCACGCCGCCGCTGGAGAGGATAATAGCTTTTTTCATCTTGCCTCCTGTTTTTTATAGTTGGTGTTCAGATGACAACTGAGATGGATATTTTTCGGTGCGTCTTGGCGCACGGATAGGAGAAAGCCGGATGAGCCGCTTCGGGGCATGGGGCTTTCGCTTTCCTATAACTCATTTATTATAGCATAGATGGCAAGGCGGATGTTTGAAAAAAAATCGGTCCTCTCTCCCCGTTTCGTATACGCTTTTTCGTGAAAAGCCTTTCTCTGATAAAGAAAAAGCTCCATGAAATCAAAATTTTTCCGATACCGCTCGAAATTTTTTGATTTCATAGAGTTTGACAAGTTATAATAAGGAGGATCATATATTCAAAAAAAGGAGAACCCACTATGCACGGCGGAGACGCAGATGAATTTATCGATTATATGAATGACGGAGAGGCCTCTGTCCGTCACAGGAGCTTTGTCTATCGCTTTTCCGGTCTGAAATACCACGCCGGCCGGCATCAGTATCGGATCAGCATCGAGAAATACCGCTTCACGAAGGAGCCTTTCGAAGACTTCATGGAGCTTGTCTATCACTACGAGTCGGAGGATGCAGAGGATGTCCTGAATCACCTCACCGAAGACATCCTCTGGGATGGAAAGAGCTTCTACGAGCTGGAGAAAGCTCTGACATGGATCGACTGGTAAACAAACGTCGCTTCACGTGATCCTCAACAATTCACGAGCCGCTTCGTCTAAGTGAGGAGTGAGGAATTAGGAATTAGGAGTGAAGGTGCGGCGCACAAAGTTTGAAAGCACCGCGGAATTTTTATGAGTCGTACACGAAGCATCCTATAAAACGGGGGTATTGGGACGCTTTATGAATCGTGTGCTCCTTCCGCCACTCCTCATTCCTCACTTTTTATTCACGTATCGCGCGACAATGGAATCAAGAAAAATCACACAATCAAAAAAGCAGCCTCGCGGCTGCTTTTTTATGTTGCTCAGTCCTTCGGACGAATGACAACGTATCTGTACGGTGCTTCGCCTTCGGAATCGGTGGAGACGGCGTGGTCGTCCTGCAGAGCCAGATGGATGATGCGGCGTTCACCGGCAGCCATCGGTTCGAGACGGATCTCTTCGCCCGTGCGTTTCACCTTGCCTGCGAGGCGTCTGGCGAGGGCTTCCAGGGTATCCTGGCGGCGCTCTCTGTAGTTTTCAACGTCAAGCAGAATGAAGTAGTGATGACGGAAGGATTTCCCTGCGGCCAGGTTCGTCAGGTACTGGAGCGCATCCAGTGTCTGTCCGTGCTTGCCGATCAGGATGCCCAAGCCATCGCCCAACAGGTTGATCATGATCCGCTCTTCGGTCATGCGGCATTCCATGGTGACGTCAAGGTGCATACCGGCAAAGACGCCCGTCAGGAAGGTTTTTGCTTCTTCCGCGACCTTCTTCTGTTCTTCCGGATCGAAGGTCGGCTCTTCGCGTTCCGCTTTCTTCTCTTCCGCTGGTGCTTCTGCCTTTTCTTCCGCCGGAATTTCCTCAGCAGGTTTTTCTTCTGCCTTCGCTGCTTCGACCGGCGTTTCTTCTTTGACTTCTTCGGCTGGTTCTTCGGCTTTCGCTTCTTTAAGAGCGTCCACCGGTGTTTCTTCCGGAATTTCTTCATCCGGTGCAGAAATGTCTACGACCGCCATCTTCTTGTGGATGAGGCCGAAGAGTCCGCTCGAGGGCTGTTCGACGACATGGACGACAGCTTCTTCGCGGCTGATGCCGAGCTTTTCCAAGCCTTCAGCGACAGCAGCTTCGATAGTTTTTGCTGTGATTCTGACTGTTCTCATTTTTCATCAGCCTCCCCGGTGCTCTTAGCAGGTACTTCTGCCTTAGCCGGCTTTTCATCGCTGGCCGGTTCTTTTACTTCTTCAGGAGCTTCTGCTTTGGAAGGAGAGGCTTCTTTGTTTTCGTCTTTGGGTGCATCCGCAGGCTTCTTCACGACTTTCTTGATGACTTTCTTACGGATGATCTTTTTCTTCTTCACTTCCGCTTTCGGCTGGTTCTCTCCATGAACGGTGAGTGTTCCTTTGGAAGCTTTGCCGCCGATGCGTTCCTTCATTTCGCCCCAGTACATGATGGTCTGCTGGACGAGCTGGTAAAGGTTGCAGACGATCCAGTAAATGACAAGGCCGCTCGGGAAGTTCAGGGACATCCAGCCGATCATGACAGGCATCATGAGCAGCATGGTCTTCTGGTTGCTCGGTGCGTCCTTCGGGGTGGTCTGCCAGGAAATGATGAAGGTGGAGGCAGCAGAGAGGATCGGAAGGATGTAGGTCTCATCCGGTACAGCCAGGCTTTCCAGCCACAGGAAGCTCTCGTGGGCCGGATCATAGGAAAAGCCCTGGAGTGCGTAGTAGATGGAGATCAGGAATGGCATCTGGATGAGGAGCGGCAGGCAGCCGGAGAGCGGAGAGGCTCCGTTTTCCTTATAGAGCTTGCCCATTTCTTCACGCAGCTTCTGCGGATCATTCTTGTATTTCTTCTGGATCTTCTGCATTTCCGGCTGAATGGCCTGCATGGCCTTCATGGACCGGATCTGTTTCAGGGCGAGCGGGAGCAGCAGCGTCTTGATAATGACGGTCAGGACGATGATGGCGATCCCATAGCTCGGAAATCCCAGGTCTTCTGTCATTTTGTAGCAAAATTCCAGGCAGACGCGCATGACCCCTGCGAGGAGTCCGACTAAGTCCGACAGAAACGGAATCTGAAAATCACTCATTGGTTACTCCTTATACGGCCTATATTGCAGCCGTTACATGCCCGGGCCTTCTGAATTTCAAGAGCCCGGTGAGTTTTCGGGAAATCGATCGGCGGTTATGGTGGGATGGATGGCCGGGGATTGGTAGCTAGTGACTAGGGACTAGGGATTAGGGATTAGGGATACGAAATCAGAAATGGCGGTGCAGCGCATCAAAGGTAAGAAGCGCTGCCAGTTTTAAAACTCGCGGCGCTTTCATTTTATTTTGCGCCGCCCCTTCACTCCTCACTCCTAATTCCTCACTCCTCACTTTTTTCTATGCGAAGCATTGAAAAAAGACAGCCTCTTCACGGGAGCGGGTCGTATCCACCTTTGTGAAACGGGTGGCACTTGGAAATCCGCTTGATCGCGAGCCAGCTGCCTTTTAGGGCTCCATATTTTTGAAGCGCCTGCAGTGCATATTCGCTGCAGGTCGGGTAGAAACGACAGCAAGGAGGCTTCAGGGGAGAGATAAACGCTCTATAGAATCGGACAAGACCGATCAGAAGCTCTTTCATCTTATTTCACCAGAATTCCGGCTTTGCGCCACAAGGAAAGGATCGCTTTTTCCGCTTGCTGATAGGTGGCGCCCGTCAGGAAGATGCCTGAGAGCATCACCACTTCATAGTGGGGCGAAAGCTCAGCCATATGAAGGCGGTAGACCTCCTTCATAAGACGTCTTGCACGGTTTCGCGCAAAGGCGTGGCCGATCTTCTTCGTAGTCACGAAGCCCATACGGGTGCCCGGCTTTTTGGTTTTCACCACATAGCAGAGCCCGGCCCGATTGCTGAAACGTTTGCCGGATCTGTAGATCCGACGGTAATCCCTGTTCTGTCTGATACGAGAAGAGCGGGGCAGTGTATACCCCACCCTCTCCTCGCTGATTTCTTGATTAGGCACTTAATACCTTTCTGCCCTTTGCTCTTCTTCTCTTCAGAACAATACGGCCTGCTTTTGTTTTCATACGAGCACGGAAACCGTGGGTCTGTTTTCTCCAATGGTTGTTCGGCTGGAATGTCATTTTTGCCATGTATAAACACCTCCTTACATCGTGTTGTGCCATTTATTTGCACCATAACAGAATAATTATATCTAAGAGAAGAGGGGATGTCAATAAAGTTTGGAAGGAAATCTTGACAAGGGGGGCGGGTTCAGGGTTCAAGGTTCAGGGTTCAGGGTTTTGGCGGCGGCTTCGCCGAGATCCTTCGGCTCAGGTCGCAGCTGTTCTGGCATCCGTTATCTCACATACGACGTTTCTCGCCGCTCAGGATGACGAAACGGGGCGATGCTCGAAAGTCGTATTCAAGTCACCAGTCACTTGAGGCTCCTAATCCCTAGCCACTAATCCCTAATCCCTAGCTACTAGCTACTAGCCACCAGTCACTAGCCACCAGTCACTAGTCCCTAGCTCCCCTTCGATTTCCACAATAGCATCCCGCTTCCTGCTACGATGAGCGCGCCGCCGATCCAGGATGCCGGGGTCAGGACCTCTCCCCAGAGCGCCCAGCCCGCCACGATATGAAAGAGGACGCCGGTGTACATGACGAAGGTGACGATCATCGGATGGATGTGCGTCGCCCCCCATGTGAAGCAGACCTGTGCAAAAATGGCAGAGAAGGACAGGGCAAAGAGCCAGAGGCATTCTGCCGCATCAGGTATCCGAAGATCCTCTCCGAGCATCAGCAAAAGACCGCCTGCCATGCTGTAGAACTGAAAATAAAAGACGATCTCTCCGCCGGAGTGTCCGCCCTTTTCATTGAGCCTGCCGATGCAGGTGTAGGCGCACGCCGAGCAGAAGGCCGATACGATGCCGACGAGTGCGTAACCGTTAAAGGAGGAGTAATCCCAGATCCTCAGCACCACCGCCGCACCGGCAGCGATGATGAAGAGCCAGACACGCACCTGCCCAGACGGCGTGGTCTTTAGAAAGATCGGCGAAAGGATGCACATGAAGAACGCGGCGAGCTGGACAAGGATCTCCGCATCGCCCAGTGTCAGCCCCTTGAGGCAGAAGAAAAAGAGCAGGATGCCCATCCCGCCGAAAATGCCGCGCATATGAAGGAGCAGTCTGTCCTTCCCGGAAAAAAGCGGGAGCGACTCTCTCTTTGCGATGAGCGGCAGGAAGAAGAGCCCCACGAGGCCGCGTACAAACGTCAGCTCGCCGGTCCCCAGATAGGAGACCGCTTTCGCAGACACGTCCATCAGTGTGAAAAGAAGCGCGGCCAGGATCGAGGCGAGGATGCCGAGTGTCATAGAAGAAGGTTTTGTAGTCATGATTGGGTTCAATAGGTTCAGGGTCAGCCCGTGGGGCGGGACGCCCATGAATTGCGGATGAACGCTTTGCTCGAATGAAAAATTAGAAATGAGAAATTAGAAATGGTGGTGCGGCGCATAAAAACAGGGAAGCGCCGCGAATATTTATGGGGCGATGCCTGAAGGTCTCTTGATAGCAGGTTTCCCTCGTATCGTCAGCCTTCCCCTCGAGGGGAAGGTGCCCCGAAGGGGCGGATAGGGCACAGGCGGTATGAAAGACAGATGAGGAAAGCGGAGAGGTGTGCGGCACATGTGGGGGAAGCGTGAGTTCCTGACTGCGAATGTCAAAGATTTCTCGCTTCGCTCGAAATGACGATACGGGAGTCTGATGTCTCTGAGTCTCCAGTCCCTAGTCACCAGCCACCAGTCACTAGTCACCAGTCACTAGTCACCAGATCCGCCATTTTCTTCGCCCATGCCTTGGCGCGGGCGAAATCCTCTTCATTCGGATGCTTCTCGGCCTCCTCCAGTCGGGCGAGGCGCTCGGGGGTCATTTCATGGGCCGTCTCCTGGGCAAGCCCTGCCAGCTTCTTCTGATGGAAGGAATTCACGCGCCCCTGACAGAGGAAGGTGCCAAGACAGGTGGCATCCTCGGGAAGAAGAGCGGCGGCATTTTCCAGATACATCTTGGCCGCCTCCGAGTCAGGCCAGGTACCGGCGGTCGCATAGATCGCCACATGTTTTCCGAAAAGGGAAGAAAGCGTCTTCTGCGCGAGAGGATCTGCGCCCCGGCGGTAGCCCCAGAAGCCGACAAAGACAAGGTCGTAGGAAGAGAGGTCGTTTCCCTCGCGCCCCTCCTCCATGATCTCCTTCTCTCCCGGCAGCGCCTCAAAGATCGCCTCTGCGACCGCCTTCGTATTGCCCGTGCGGGAAGACCAAAGAACTAATGATTTCATGAAAGCCTCCTTAATTCAATGAGAAATTAGAAATTAGAAATGCGAAATGAAGGTGCGGCGCATCAAGTCATAAAGCGCCGCATGATCAAATAATACATTCTGCTTCCTTCATTATCCATAAGCCGTTCCCTTTTGTCAAAGAATTGACAGAGTTTTCCAAAGGCACTAAGATGAAGAAAACACGGTCAAGAGGTTGACCATTCTTTCGAAAACTCGCGGCGCTTTCATTTTTTCGCGCCGCACCACCATTTCTAATTTCTCATTTCTAATTCTACTGCCTGCCAAAGCCGTAATGTATTGTACTTCAAAGGAGCCTCATCATGCGTCGCTGGATCATGCATGTCGATATGGACGCCTTTTTTGCGTCTGTCGAACAGAGAGACGACCCCGCGCTCCAAGGAAAGCCTGTCATCGTCTGCGGAAAGAGCCGCCGGAGCGTCGTTGCGACCGCCTCCTACGAAGCCCGCGCCTTTGGCGTATATTCGGCGATGCCTCTCTCGCAGGCGAAGCGCCTCTGCCCCCATGGCTGCTTCGTCGCGCCGCGCTTCGAAGCATACCGTGAAGCATCGGATGCGATCCATCAGGTCATGCTCCACTATGCGGACGCCTACGAGCCGATCTCCCTAGACGAAGCCTTCCTCGACATCTCCGGCATGGGAAGCCAGTATCCGACGCTTGGCTCGATTGGACGCGCCATCAAAGAAGAGATCCGTTCCGCCGTGCATCTCACGGCCTCTGTCGGCATCGCGCCGAATAAATTCCTTGCCAAGATGGCGAGTGACATGAATAAGCCAGACGGCCTCTGCATCATCCCCTACGGAAGAGAGCGAGGCATCCTCGCACCCCTTCCCGTGCGCCGTCTTTGGGGCGTGGGCAGTGTCACGGAGAAAAAACTCCTGGCCGCCGGATTTCGCACCATCGCCGACATCCAAGAGGCAGCGCCGGAAAAACTCTCCGCCCTTCTTGGCAACCAGGGGCCTCTGCTGAAAGCCCTCTCCCTTGGCATTGACGAGCGCCCCATCATCTCTTCCCGGCAGGTGAAATCCATCGGCGATGAATCCACCTATGAATATGACCTGACCGATCGCCCAACGATAGATCGGGAGATCGCGATCCACAGTGACATCGTCGCACAGCGCCTTCGCAGGCACGATCTTGCCGCGCGCACGATCTCTCTCAAGATCCGCTTCGCGTCTTTCAAAACCATCATGCGGAGTCTGTCTCTGGAGGAAGGGACGAATCTGCAGGAGACCATCGACAGTGCCTGCCAGACCCTGCTTTCCCGCATCCCGCTCACCGAAGGCATCCGCCTCATCGGCGTCACCGCGTCGAATCTTGGCGCGCCTCTGTCCATCCCGTCTCTCTTCTCAGACAAAGAGGAGAAGCGCGCCCGTGCCGCCAAAGCCATGGACAGTATCCAGGAGAAATACGGGAAGAAAGCACTCCGGAAGGGGTTCTGGCTGGAAAAATAAGTTCGGGGTTAGCCCGCGTGGCGTTCCCTCCCTTGATTGCGCGAGAAAGAGGTTCCGCGGGTTCTATAGGTTCAAAAGGTTCAAAGGGGTTGGTGCGGCGCATAAAAATCAGAAGCGCCGCGGAGTTTTGACAGCGCTTCGCGCGGCGTATCGTCATCCTGAGCGGCGAGAAACGTCGTATGTGAGATAACGAATGCCAGAACAGCTGCGACCTGAGTCGAAGGATCTCGGCGAAGCCGCCACCTTCATTCCTAATTCCTCATTCCTAATTTTCTAGAACCCTGAACCCGACAACCCGAACCCTCTTCCCCCTCTTCCTTCATGCGCTATAATGAAAGTATCCCAAACATTTTCAAGAAAAGAGGTCTTACTATGGTCAATACAGAACGAATGAAACGCACCTTCACGGAGCTTGTCTCCCTCTACGCGCCGAGCAAAGGCGAGCGTGAAGTCTGCGAATATTTGAAAAAGAAGCTGAAAAGCCTCGGCGCCTCGAAGGTCATCGAAGACAATGACGGCTCCGTCAATGGCGGAAACTGCGGCAATCTGATCGCCGTCTGGAATGGCAATGCCCCGGGCCTTCCCTCCATCGCGCTCACCGCGCACATGGACTGCGTCGAACACTGCAAGGACATCGAGCCTGTCCTTGACGGCGGCGTCTTCACCTCGAAAGGCGACACTATCTTGGGCGGCGATGACAAGGCCGGCGTGACCGCCATCCTGGAAGGCATCGCCCTCATGAAGGAGATGTACATCCCGCACGGCAAGATCACTGTCATTTTCACCGTACAGGAGGAGATCGGTCTCTTCGGCTCCAAGTACATCGAAGAAAAATACATCCAAGGCATTGACTTCGGCTACGTGCTCGATGCCGACGGCCCTGCCGGCTCTCTCTATAACGCCGGCCCGTCCCAGTACCAGCTTTCCTTCACCCTGAAAGGCGTCGCAGCGCATGCCGGCATGGCGCCGGAAAAGGGAACGAATGCGATCGCCATGGCCGCAGAGGCGATCGCGCACTGCCCGACAGGACGCATCGATGAGGAGACCACCTGCAACATCGGCACCATCACCGGCGGCACTGCGACGAACATCGTCCCGGACGCCTGCGTCGTACGCGCAGAGGCCAGAAGCCGCGACCCGAAGAAGCTCGAAGCACTCGTCGATACGATGGTCCATGCCTTCGAAACAGCAGCAAAGAAATTTCCCGAAGGCTCTCTGTCTGTCCACAAAGAGAAATCATATGATGCCTTCCTCGTCAAGGAGAGCGATCCCGCGCTGAAGCTCTTCAAAAAAGCCGCTTCCTCCATGGGCAAGACCATGACCGTCGCAAAAAGCGGCGGCGGAAGCGATGCGAACTGGTTCACCGCGAAGGGCTTCCCCGCTGTCCTTGTCGGCGTCGGCATGACCGACTTCCACACCAACCGTGAAAGCCTCAAGGAGCAGGATCTCTACGATGCTGGACTTCTCGTGTACAAGCTCATCGAGGAAGAAAGCCATCTAGGAGAATGAGTGACTGGTGACTAGGAATTAGGGATTAGGCTAGGAGGCTGAGAGACATCAGACATCAGATATCAGACGCCAGACATCTGACTTCTATCCTCCAGCCTTCGGGCATCCCCCCGTTTCGTCATCCTGAGCGGCGAGAAACGTCGTATGTGAGATAACGAATGCCGGAACAGCTGCGACCTCGTCATCGATCTCGACGAAGCCACCACGAGAGCCCTGAACTCTGAACCCTAGTTACCAGTCAAAGAAGTCCGCTTTTCTCCCTCCTTCCTTTGGAAGGAGGTGCCCCGAAG
>UMLJ01046720.1_pt1 | contig 10136 bp, 10 predicted proteins | sample 1966521 | NCBI WGS metagenome assembly UMLJ01 (sample SAMEA4836199, study PRJEB28245) | human gut metagenome | biome: gut microbiome; material: fecal sample | place: Denmark | collected 2008
TCTACAATCAGGATCTGACCGATGCGGCGGATCTGTTGGTGAAGATGATGAAAGAAGCAGAAGAAAAAGAAGAGAAATAAGGAGGGAAAGCATGTTTTGTTATAACTGCGGCTGCCATCTGTCGGAGCATGATTTCTGTACATCCTGTGGAGCAGATGTATCCCTCTATAAAAAGATCATGTGCATGTCCAACCGTTTTTACAACGACGGATTGGAGAAAGCGGGAGTACGGGATCTTACGGGTGCGATCAACAGCTTACGGCAGAGCCTGAAATTCAACAAAAATAATATCGAAGCCAGAAATCTGTTAGGACTGGTATATTTTGAGACCGGAGAGGTCGTGGCGGCACTGAGCGAATGGGTCATCAGCAAAAATATGCGGCCCGAGAAAAATATTGCGGACGATTATATCAATATGCTGCAGTCCAATGCGACCCGCCTGGATGCCATTAACCAGACGATCAAAAAATATAATCAGGCACTGGTCTATTGCAATCAGGACAGCAAAGACCTGGCCATCATCCAGCTGAAAAAGGTGTTATCCCTGAACCCGAAGTTCATCCGGGCACATCAGCTTCTGGCACTGCTCTATATGGACAGCGAACAGTGGGACCGTGCAGAGAGAGAACTGCATAAGTGCATGGATATTGACCGCAATAATACTTTGACGCTCCGTTATCTGAAGGAAGTGGAGACGCAGCTGACCCCGGATGAGAACAGCAAACAGACCGGCCGGCGTAAAAAGGATGATGCGGTGCGCTACCAGAGTGATAACGAGATCATCATACAACCGTTGAATGTAAAGGAACAGAAGAGCGCGGGAATTTCTTCCCTGATCAATATTGCCATCGGACTGGTCATCGGTCTGGCGGTAATGTATTTCCTGGTGGTTCCGGCGGCAGTGTCCAATGCGAATAATGAGGCACAGAAGACCATTACCGATATCGGCAACCAGTTAGATACCAAGACTTCCCGGATCCAGGAACTGGAGACACAGATGGAAGCACTGCAGACGGAGAATGATACCCTGAACCAGGAACTTCAGGGATATGTGGGAGCCGATGGAACCTTACAGACTATCGACAGTCTGCTGACAGCGGCCACTACTTATCTGGAGACACAGGATATTACACAGACCGCGGCGAACCTGGAGACGATTTCCGCTTCTGTGAATGTGGATGACACCTCCGAAGCGTTCCAGAAGCTGTACAAGACATTGCTTGGACTGATCGGCCCGCAGCTGTCGGCGCAGTACTATGAGACAGGTTATAATGCATACCGCAGTGAGGATTATAAAGCGGCTATCGAGAATCTGTCCAAGGCGGTGATCTATGATGAGACGAACAAGGATGCCTGGCTGAGCCTGGGGAATTCCTACCGCAAGAGCGATGACGCACAGAATGCGATCACCACCTATGATAAGATCATAGAGCTGTTCCCGGAGACCGAGACGGCCAGAAGTGCGCAGAGATATCGATCCCAGCTGGCAGAAAATACCGCACAGTAGGGAATTTGCAATATACCATCAGACAATTACACAATACACGAAAGAGAACTTGCTACAAGAGGCAGGTTCTCTTTTTTTATGATGCCAGGGTCAAAAGGTCTAAGCCCACATGAGCTTGCTCATAGGTGGGTGAAAGACCTTAGGACCCGCCCCGATATGAGCATAAAAGTGGGATGATAATCCCACGATATGCGAATAGAGGGTAGAATTGTGGGAGTGCGTAGCACGGAGCAATTCGTAGGCATCAAAGTCGGGGGCTTTTGACCCCGACCTCTTTTCTATAACAATAATGAAGAAACGCTGTGCAACAGCAGAATGAGAGGAAATATGGAAGATTTTCAAGACTTTCAGATCATTGATAATTGCCTGATGGTGCGTATGCCGGAGGAAGTGGATCACCACAGAGCCTCCTATATCTGTGAAGGGGCGGACAGGCTTCTGGTCAGGGAAAATGTGGAAAATGTAGTGTTTGATTTTGAAGATACCCGATTTATGGATTCTTCGGGGATCGGAATTATTATGGGACGATATCGCAAGATTTCCTGCTTCGGAGGCCATGTCTATGCGATCCATACGGATCGGCAGATCCAGCGTATTTTCCGGATGTCGGGACTTCATAAAATCGTTGAGATCCTGCCGGGATAAGAGAGGCGGAGCAAAGATATTGTCGAAAATCACAGAATATGAAAGAAATCATGCAAAAAAATATGAAAAACAGTGCAATGATAGGCGCAGAAATGAGGAGAATATGGTGGCAGAGAGGGAAGAAGTGCAACTGACAGAGGAAAGAGAGGATGTACAGTATCATAAACAGAGGAAGCGGAATGAAATGGAGATCGTATTTGATGCGGTTTCCTGCAATGAAAGCTTTGCCAGAGTGGCAGTGGCAGCATTCATCACCCATCTGAATCCGACGCTGGAGGAACTGGCGGATATCAAGACCGCGGTGTCGGAAGCGGTGACCAATGCAATTATCCACGGTTATGAAAATCTCGCAGGGTACAGCAGGCATGGGGAAAGCATTCCGGCGTACAGCATCGTCCATCCGGGAAAAGTGCGGATGCACTGTGTCCTGGATGGAGATATGTTATCCATCGAGATCACAGATCAGGGAAAGGGAATCGAGGATATTAAGAAAGCCATGGAACCTTTATTTACCACGAAACCGGAATTGGACCGCTCCGGCATGGGGTTTGCTTTTATGGAAGCTTTTATGGACGACCTGGAGGTAGAGAGTACGCCCGGTAAGGGAACGCGGGTACATATGCGGAAAAAAATGCGTTGCGGAGACTGGATCGGAAAAGAGGACTGAGGAATGGAAGAAGTATCAGTACTCATCGGAAGATCACAGAGTGGAGATAAAGAAGCAAGAGAAGTACTGATCGAAAAAAATCTCGGACTGGTACACCATATCGTGAAACGATTCCTGGGGAGAGGTTATGACCCGGAGGATCTGTTCCAGATCGGTGTCATCGGTCTGATGAAAGCCATTGATAAATTTGACCTGAAGCTGGAAGTGCGGTTTTCCACGTATGCCGTTCCGATGATCACCGGAGAGATCAAACGGTTTCTGCGGGATGACGGGTTACTGAAAGTGTCCAGAACCATCAAGGAGGACGGTCTGAAGGTCAGGCTGGCAAGACAGCGGTTACAGAGCTGCCTGCACAGAGAACCGACACTGCAGGAATTGTCAAAAGAGGCAGAGCTGAGTCAGGAAGAGATCATCCTGGCTATGGAAGCGGGAGCGGAGGTGGAATCTCTCTATAGCAGTGTGGGGCAGGAGGACGGTAGCGAACTGTGCCTGGCGGACCGGGTGGTGGCCGCGGCCCACGGCTGTGTAGGAGCCAGCATGGGAAGCAGCAGTGCGGTGGAGAATGATGTGGAGAAGGACAGGCTGCTGGACCAGATGCTGCTGGCACAGCTGCTTGGGGAGCTTCCGGAGAGAGACCGGGAGTTGATCCGTATGCGCTATTTTCAGAATAAGACCCAGACGGAGATCGCCGGGATCCTGGGGATCAGTCAGGTGCAGGTCAGCCGCCTGGAGAAAAAGATATTGCGGGAAATGCGGGAGATGGCCGGATAAATCGAAATTTCATTAAGAATTCATAAACATAATTTTTCCTCTTTCTTTCTTTTTGAAAATCTATATAATAAGAATAGAGAAATGTTGTAACAGGTCAAAAGGAGAGCAGGGGTACTTATGAAAAAACAAAATGAAAACGGACGGATCTCCGAGGATCGTCTGAACAGAGCAAATAAGCGTAAGAAAAACAACACCATAGCATCGATTCTGGTCATGACCGGATGTCTGTTAGTACTGGTGCTGGTGACCTATGTTGCCGGAATCCTGTATTCCTGGATCGACAGCAAGTTCCAGGATAACGCAAATGATCTGGCAGCAGCAGCGGAAGCGGGCGGTCAGACGGAGAGTACGGCAGAGGTTGCCAGGACTTATACGCAGGAGGAAGTGGACGCACTGATAGCGGAAGCAAAGCAGCAGGCCGAGGATGAAGAAGAGAACAAGATCCTCTCCGGGATCCGTGACGGTCTGACCTCCGGCACGACCATGGTAGAGACCTTACGACCCTACTATCAGGGTGAACTGGTCGTGGTGAGCAACGGAACCTTTAATTTCGTGCCCATTCGTGAGGATTTGCAGAAAAATGACTATGCATTGGAGAACCTGAACATTTTAGAGGACGGCGAAGTGCAGTATATGCAGGACGGACAGGTGGTATCCCACAAGGGAATCGACGTCTCCAAGCATCAGGGCAATATCGACTGGACGAAAGTCGCTGCGGATGGCGTGGAGTTCGCATTTATCCGTGTGGGCCTCAGAGGATACGGTACCGAAGGGAAGCTTGTGGAAGACGAGTATTTCGAACAGAATATCAAAGGCGCTCTGCAGGCAGGCATCAAAGTAGGTGTCTACTTCTATTCCCAGGCGATTACGGATGCAGAACTGTTGGAAGAGGCGAATCTGGTATTAGAGAAGATAAAGCCTTACAATGTTGAGCTTCCCATCGTCTACGATGTGGAGAAAGTAAGCGGCGGCAAGGGACGTGCCAACGATCTGTCTGTGGAAGACAGAACCCGCCTGACCGCATTGTTCTGCCAGACTGTTCAGGATGCCGGCTACAAGCCCATGATCTACCACAACATGGAGATGGCTACGTTGATGCTGGATCTGGGACAGCTGGAACAGTATGATAAGTGGTTCGCTTACTATAATGATGATCTGTATTATCCGTATGCCTATAAGGTTTGGCAGTATACCGAAAAAGGTGCAGTGGATGGCATCAATGAGGAAGTGGATCTGAATATCTGGTTTGGGGACTTTTAGAATCCTTCTTTCTTACGAACTAATCTTAACTCTCTTCTCTTAATGGCATTATCCCACTCCATGCGTTCCCCGTCGTTCTCTAAGATCAGACCGGGAACCGGGGTGGGCTTTCCATCGTCGCCCATGGCTACCATGACGAAGTAAGCCCGGTTGATGGGGTGCCTGGTGCCGTCCTGCTCTTCGCGGTAGGTATCCACGCGTACTTCCATAGAGGTATGTCCCACATGGGTGACTTTACCGATCAGCACAATAATGTCATTCAGATAGGCACCGGATTTGAAATACAGGTTATCGATGGCTACGGTGGTGGCGTCTCTGCCGCAGTGACGTCTGGCGGTGGCACCGGCTACTTCGTCGATCCACTCTAACAGTCGTCCGCCGAACAGGCGCCCGAAACCGTTGATATCCGGATGAATGACCACATGCAATTGATGAGTCTCAGAAGCGGAAACTTTTTTCGCTGGAAGCGTTTCTGTCTTTATTTCTATATTATTTTCCTTATTATCTGTTGTATTCATGTTCTATAACCCTCTCATAATTATATTTTTTCAAAAAAAGGATGATTACACGTCAAGCAAATGTAGTATAGCACACTCCTGAAGAAAATGCCATCCGCATAGGATTTTTGCTTTTGGGATATTCTATTTTGTGCAGAAGAAAATTCTTTGAAGAAAGGTCGATAACTGTGGGAAGCGTAACTTTACGAAAGGGGAACGGGAATGCTGATCAGACAATTATTGCTTATAGCAGCAGGAGCCAGCTACGGTCTGCTGTCGGCGGCGGGAGTGTTCACGGTGCTGGTGGCGGTGGGACTGATCCCCAGATTCGCAGGGAAAACGCACACGGCCCATTATGTATTGCTGTATGAAGAAATGGTGATCTTTGGGACGCTGGCAGGGTGTTTCGCTACTGTTTTTCCGGAATACAGTCAGTGGGGGAGCTTTTTGCAGGAGCGGTTTCCGGAGAAAATGAGGCTGTGGATGGCAACAGGGGTAGCGGCACAGGCAGTCTTCGGATTATTTTCCGGGATGTTTATCGGATGCCTGGCACTGGCTATCGCGGAGATGCTGGACAGTATTCCTATTTTTGCGAGAAGGATTTCGTTCCGGCATGGTCTGGGATGGGCGATCTTAGGTATGGCTGCGGGGAAATTATGCGGTTCCCTGCTGTATTTTGCAACAGAATTTTACAGGACGGTGCAATAAGTATGAAACAGCAGTTGGTTTATCTGAAATGTGACAGAAATGCGGAGGTTCAGGCGCAGGATGTATTTCTGAAGGATGTGGCGGAGGTCCGTTGCCGGGACAAAGTACTGTCGGCAAAATTAAATGCCATCAAGGTCTGCCATTTTCCGAAAGAAGGCGAAAAGCGCTGCGTGATCAGCTGCCTGAAGCTGGTGCGTCTCATGGAGGAACTCTGTCCGGAAATAGATGTGCAGGTGGTAGGAGAGACAGATGTACTGGTGGAATGGATCAGTGTGGATCAGTACAAAGGCTGGCAGCAGTGGCTCAAGGCTGCGTTCGTGTGCATGATCAGCTTCTTCGGGACAGCATTTACTATTATGGCATACCATAATGATGTGGGGATCAACGAAGTATTTACCGGGGTGTACCGAATGTGCATGGGTGCGGAACCCGGAGGAATGAATACGCTGGAAGTGGCATATTCTGTGGGACTGGCGGCAGGTATCATTGTGTTCTTCAATCATATCGGAGGCAGGCGGTTGACGAAGGATCCGACACCCGTGGAAGTGTCTATTAAAAATTATGAGACCGATGTGGAGAAGACGTTGATCGAGCAGGCGGGAAGAGAAGGCAGGGAGATCGAGGGGGATAGTTAGGGAAGCTATAAGAGCTAAAGGAAGATATAGGAAATGTCCGGAATGGGTTGACATAGTAAGAGGTGGAGGCTATAATCAATATCGTGATGTAATAAATTTGTAACAAATTCGTAAAAGGAATTTAACTGAAAGGTTTTTATGATAAAAAATAAGAAAAACAGACAGATAAGAATAATTGCAATGGGAATGGCACTTTGTGTACTGGCATCTCCGATGCCGGCATCGGCGGCAGAAAGCAGCGTTCTGATGGCATCCGGTGGTGTGGCGTCGGTTTTGGAAATGGAACGTTCCCTGGAAGAATACATTCAGATCGCCCAGGATGCGCAGGGAGCTTCCTGGGGATATACGAATATCGGTGTAGCCAATGTAGAGTCCGGCAATCTGAATATCAGAGCAGTGCCCTCTACAGACGGTAAGCTGGTGGGTAAGCTGCCCAAGGATGCTGCATGTGAAGTCATCGAGACGAAGGACGGCTGGTGCCATATCAAGTCCGGTGAAGTGGAAGGCTATGTAAGCCGGGAGTTCTTACACACAGGACCGGAGGCTACGATCCGTGCGGCACAGCTGGTACATACGGTGGCAATTGCCAATACGGACGGACTGAATGTACGTCAGGAACCCAACACCTCCAGCGAGATCGTGACGCAGGTAGGACAGGGCGAGGAAATGGAATATGTGGAGACCGGTGCCGACGGTTGGGTGAAGATCTCCATCGATGGTGAGGATGCTTATGTGTCCCAGGAATTTGTCACAGTGGAGGAGAAGCTGGATACTGCCATTACCATGACGGAGCTGCTCTACGGTCAGGGCGTATCCGATGTGCGCGTAGACCTGGTGGAATACGCAAAACAGTTCGTGGGTAACCCTTACGTCTGGGGAGGGACCAGCCTGACCAAGGGTGCTGACTGTTCCGGTTTTGTACTGGCAGTGTTCAAAAAATACGGTATTGCCCTGAGCCATTCTTCCAGAGCGCAGGCGAATGAAGGAACGAAGATCAGCGCATCGGATTTAAAGCCCGGAGATCTGATATTCTATGGTAACGGTAAAGGTAACATCAACCATGTAGCAATCTATATCGGCGGAGGACAGGTCATCCATGCCAGCAGTCCGAAGACCGGTATCAAGATCAGCAGCTATAAATACCGTACTCCCGTGAAATGTGTCCGCGTGATTCAGGATTGATATGATTCGGGATTGATATAGGATAGAATTTAAAGTGTAAAGGCATTGCAACGTCTGGTGGCGGGCAGTGCCTTTTTGACATTCGGAAGGATGCTTTTATAATTGCGTTTCCATGGGAACTGTGATACTATTTTTATATGTCAAAGAAAGTGCTGGAATGAGTATAGCAGCAAATAGAATGAAACTAAATGGGTGATGGGTATGCGCAAAGTAGCTTTAATCACGGACGGTTGGAGACGTCTGTTCACGTATGCATGGCCGGCGGGAATTCTGCAGAGGATCCGGGAGACCGGGGAGGATGTCAATCTGTACATTTTCAACAGTACAGGTAACTGGAGCAGGGATGCCGGATACAATAGGGCAGAGTACAATATTTACAATCTGCCGGAGTTGTCCGATTTTGATGGAATTATTCTGGAATTAAATAATATCAGTTCTCCTGCGGTGCTTGCGGATGTGATCAGCAATGCAAAGAGATCGGGCCGGCCGGTGGTATCCATTGCCAATGAACTGGGAGATTTTTATTATGTGGGGATCGATAATTATTCGGCCATGAAGCAGGTTATCGCACATCTTCATGAGGTGCATGACTGTAAAAAGTTCTGGCTGTTAGTGGGAGCACAGGATAATTATGAGAGCAGCTGCCGCCTGCAGGGAATGCTGGATTATGCCAAAGAACATAAGATAAAGATCGACAAGGACGATATCTGGTACGGTTCCTTTGATTATAAGAGCGGACTGGAAGGTTATAAACATCTATGGGACCGGCACAAGGAGCTCCCGGATGCTGTGATCTGTATTAATGACAATGTGGCGGTTGCGGTATGTGAAGCCGCAGCGCAGATGGGATTTCATGCACCGGCCGATTTTCGTATCACCGGATTTGATAATTTTGACAAGGCTGGCTTCTATACCCCCAGCATTACAACTGTGGGACATATCCAGGAAGAAGCTGCTTACCAGGGGATGGATGTACTCCTACGGCTCTGGGCTGGGGAGAATGTACCAAAATACAATTTTACCGAAACGGAAATGCTGTGGCAGGAGAGCTGCGGCTGTGGAAAGGGTAGCAGCCGGGATGCCAGAGCGCATCTGAAGGATCAGATCATGTACAGTGTGGAGAGCGAAGAATTCGATGAGGAAGTACTCTCCATGGAAGCGGAAATGATGCAGTGCAATACGGTGGAGGAGATGATGTATTGTATCCCTCAATGCATTCCTTCCCTGAAATGCGATGCGATGTATCTTGTACTGGATGATCATCTGAATGCTTATAAAAAAGAGGCGGAAAAGAGTATTCACCTGGATGCAGCACCTTCAGACGAAGGTTTTTATGTACACGGTTATCCGAGGCAGATGCAGATGACCTTTGCCTATGAGAGAGACCAGAGGCTGGATCTGGACAGACAGGAAGTGGACGGAATCTTCCCCACATTTGACTATCCGAAGCCGGGACAGGATTTTCTGTTCCTGCCGCTGCATTTCGGAGAGCGTACGGTGGGCTATGTGGTCATCCGTAATGCGGTCTATCTTATGAAGAAGCAGTACCTGTTCCAGATCATGAACGCATTGACCCGTTCCATGGAGAATCTTCATAAAAAAGAAATGCTCGCATATATGAATAAAAAATTATCCTCGCTGTATATCATGGATACCCTGACCGGTATGTATAATCGAATGGGATACCAACAGTTAGGAGAGAAAGCCTTCCGGATCTCAAAACGGAATCATCGGAAACTGCTGATACTGTTTGTGGATCTTGACAGGCTCAAATATATCAACGACACGTTCGGTCATGAATATGGTGATATGGCCATCTGTGCGGCGGCCAGGGCATTGATGCAGTGCAGCAGCCGTGATGCGGTGCCTGCCAGAACCGGCGGCGATGAATTCGTCGTGGTACAGACGTATCAGTCCGATGAAGCCTCGAGAGATCTGGTCCATAGGATCCGCAGAACACTGGAGGCGGAGGGAAAAGCACAGAAGCTGCCATTCCCGCTGACCATGAGTATCGGAACTGTAGTGACGGATCCGGACAGCAATCTGACTTTTGCGGATTATGTAAAACAGGCCGACAGCCTGATGTACGAAGAAAAAGTACAGAAACGTGCTGCCAGAAAATAAAAAGTGTATTTACAACAGAAGATTATTGTGCTATATTGAAACAGTATGATTAGCCGATGCTCAGATTACGGACACTCCGACCTTAGTCTTAGTATCAGGCGTTTAAAAAACAGGAGGAAAAAGAAATGATTTCTAAGGAA
>UMLJ01038786.1_pt1 | contig 10130 bp, 5 predicted proteins | sample 1966521 | NCBI WGS metagenome assembly UMLJ01 (sample SAMEA4836199, study PRJEB28245) | human gut metagenome | biome: gut microbiome; material: fecal sample | place: Denmark | collected 2008
TGTGCAACGCCCCATATACCGCCCTGCGCAATAGCCTTGGAAGCACCGAGATATGTATTGATCGTAGCCTGTGCCAGCGCAAACACCTTTCCTGCTGCCGATTCCTGCCCCATGATGTTCGAGATCTGTCCGGCAATATCAGCGGTCATCTGTAACTTGGCGTTGACCAATTCCTTCTCACGTTTCTCACGAATCTGAGCGTACTTGGCTTCGATCAGAGTCACGTCAGCACCTACCTTCTCGGCTGCGGCAACCTCCATCTGATACTGCTGCTCAAGACGGAGAGTCTCACGCTCGAAGTCGCTGGTGATGTTCTCCTCATCGATGGCACGCTGGTTCTCCAGGTCCATTGCTTTCGCTTCTTTACGTTTCGCCTCCTCCTCGGCTTCGATGGCAGCTACTTTCTCCTGGAACGACACCTGCTGTTCGTATCGGAGGTTGTCGAATTCAGCCTGCGTGATCAGACCCTGCTCCAGCCTGTAGCGTTCCTTCTCCAGAATCGCCTGGTTCAGTTCGTTCTGATCCTCTAGGGATTTCCGTTTGTCCACGATACCGATGTTTCGCTCCCGTATCCGCAACTGTAATTCCGTTATACCCGTTTCGTAGCTTTTCAGAACCTCCTGCTGAACTCTCTTCGCGGTCTCCGCTGCCTTTTTGTCGGCATCTTCCTTCGCTTTCTTGGCTTTTTCAGCGGCTTCCTTTTGTGCTTTTGCGTAGTCTTCAGCGCGTTTCTTGTCGGCAGCAGCGGCATTAGCTCTTTCGGTGTTCTCGAAACCGGAACGCTGACCTATCAGCTCACGTCTCTGCGCCTCGTATTCAGCCTGCTTCTGCTCCAATGCAGCCAACGCTTCCACTTCCTTACGTCTATCCTCGTCGGATGTGTAAGAAAGGGCATTCTGTGCCTTGATCTGCTCGTATTTAGCCCGCAAAACACCGAGTTCTGCCTCTTCCATCTGCCGCAGAATCTCAACACCGCGATCAGCAGCCTCGGTACGTTCCTGCAGACTCTTTGTCTGCTCGGCTACGATGGTCTTCATCTTCTCCAATTCCCTGCGTTGGCGGGCGAGGACCAGCACATTGTCGGTCTCGGCATTGTAGATGTCACGCTGCACCTGCGCCATGCCTCTAGCAGTTTCGATAGACTTGACGGTTTCGTCCGATATCAGACCAAGCCAATTGTAAACCTTGATGTAAGCCTCCGCCAACCATTCAAAAACCTTTACGATCTCAGCAAACAGAGCAGCCACAGCGTCCAGCACCTTCGTGATGATCAGTTCGATGGGTGCAAGGATCGTCTTCACTGACACCGCTAACTCGTTGTTACGGTCCATCAGCTTACCGATAGCCGAGATGACTGCGAGGATAGCCGATGCGATGGCTACGAACGGATTCGCCATGAGCGCTGCATTGAACGCCTTGATGGATGCGATGCCTCCGGTCATCCCCTTGATCATCTGTCCGGTCGCACCTGTCATGCCACCAAGATTGGCGGTGGCGGCTTCGATATCCTCAGCGTAGTTACCCACGTTTCTCCGTGTGTCGCCTACCCCTTTCTCCAACTCCTTCAGCCTGTCGGAAATCTCCTTGGTCTGAGCGACCATCTGTTTCCCCGACTCAGTATTGGTGCGCTGCTCTACCGACATCTTGTTCAGCGCCTTCGTGTTAAGAGCTAGCTGCGCCCGCAACGTCTCGACGCTTTCCGCCTCGGAGTTTACGATGGTGGTATGCGCCTTGATCTGCGCGGCATTCTCCGATGTGGCGACCTTGTTGTTGTTTAGCTGCTTGGTAAGAGCGATGATCGCCTCCTCTGACTTCGCTGACTGCTTCTCGAATGCTGTCTGATCCAGCAAGTTGTCCTTGTAGTTCTGACGGATGCCAGCAAGGGCGGTCTTCTCAGCATTGATCTGCTTGATTAGCTGCTTCTTTTCGTCCGACAGTTCGAGCGACTTCTTGATAAGCGCATCCAAACCGTCTACAGCTTCAGCCGTGTTGAACGATAAGTCTAATAGTGTAACGTCTTCTGCCATTATTTTCGTCTTGATAGATTAATTTTAGTTAGTTTTACCTTACATTCCTGTGTGGAAAGGTTGTAATCCGTGATCGAGCGAACGTAAAAGAACGCATTTAGCTGCTTAAACCACACCACACCGTTCTCTTTGTAGTTGTTTTCGATGTGGTAATAAGGAATTTTAGCCTTAATTGTCACGTCCAATGCGTCCGAAAACAGCCCGTAGTACTTCTGTAGCGACTGCGTGTACTCGATCGACTTGAAATATTCTACCCAAGTAGACCCCGAACCAATAGCCCCTTTACGAATGGCGAATCTAGGATACGTACCGTCTTGAGGATATGGGACATTGGATTCCACGATGTCGCCCTTAGCCGTGAATGAAGCCTTGGAAACCCGCAGACTCTTGAAGTAGTCACCGATCTTGAACACTGCGGTGTTCGGGAAGCCTTCGGAATCCTCGATCTTGTCGGTTGACAGGTAAAAGTCAGACCAATCCTGTCGGGAATCATTGAAGGTTATCGGACCATTCTGAGCCACGTTGCGCGCCTCGTCAGCAATCAGCTTGTACACGTTGACATTGACGTTCGTGTTTCCGTTGACATCCTCAGTAAGTGTAAACTTCCACCCCCATTGGAATATCTTACAGATATCGGTTAGATACGTTATGGCATCCGATACTCCGCAGTTTCCAAACTCTTGTGAAAGTCCTGCGGTATTCTGAAGCGATGTTATTTTTCCCGACAGGCTTACGGCTTCATCCGGTGACATAAAGGATGGCGGAAGCGCATTCAGCCTGTTGTAGTCATTGATATCCCTGCTGATGTAGAATCCGTAGAAGTTGCGGATCGGTATGTTCATGGTCGTGGAAATGTACTTGTAGCGGACCTGCGTGATGTCGTTCTGTTCACCATCCTTTTGGAAGACCGCTACTGTCTGATTATTGTACACTGCCTTTAGAACCACATAGTTCAGCACCGTGCCTACTTTAGACATGTCCAGCGTGATGTGTGCGTTGTTGTCCATAGTAACAACAGCCACGGTTGATTCTGTCACGCCACCCGGTGCTGTCATGGCTGTCCGGGTATCGTACTCCTTGATATCTAGGGCGTTGCCTCTGAAGTACTTTGCCCCGTCATCCGTCTCTGATGCATACCGCCAAAACACGGTAACTGATTTGCCTACAAGCAGAGCAGTGACGCCTATCTGACCCTTGTTCTCGATGATCAGACCCGGCACGTAATCTCCGTAGTCGATAGCGGGGAATGTCACGGGATTAACGGTTCCCAGCGCTTGCTTGATCAGGTCGCTAGCCCGGAAGAACCGGGTATTGCCCACGTTCGAGTCGATGAGCGTAGTCTCCACGACTTCCTTCGGCAACTGCGACATCTTGAGATCGGATTGCGACAGCGCAATGCTGTAACTCTCCTCATCGCAGGTCACCTTAGCCTTGAACCGCTTGTTGATCGCTATCCCGCCTAGGTAGATCTTAGCCTCATACTTCATATCGCGCATCACGTAACCGAAATTGCGCATCTGATAGAAGATACCATCGTTGACCTGGTTTCTCGGGGCTTTGATGTTGGCTGAGTAAGTACGGGTAGATTCCCCAAACGAGTAGGGAGATGACGCATTGATGGAGAGTTTGACCTCCGTCTTAGTCAAGCCATCCAGGAATGTGCCGTTTATCTGAATCTTTACGTCCATATCAGTATTGGAATTTTAATGTTGCGGTTTTTGCCAAGCCCGATGCCGTATACTTGATTCCCGTAGTCGAGGAGCAGCGCATCTTGGTGTCATGAGGAGTACCGTCCAAGCCTCGCACCGTCACGTCCGGAGACGTTGACAGGACATCAAGAGCGAACTTGTTAGCCTCAGTCAGTTCGAATACGCAGGTCAACTCCCGCTTGGTTACTGTGCCACCGTCCAAGCCTTGTGTGATCGTAGGCTGCGTGCTCCAATTGTAGCAGGAGATAGCATCGTATGACCCGTAAGAGTTAAGCCAGCGTAGCGTGATAGCTCCGCATGCGAATGTTTCCTCCGGGTAATGCTTCACGGCTGCTACTGACCCGTCCGGATTCTTTAGCTTGATTGTCTTGTACTGACAGGCATCCTGTATAGTACTACCTTGTGTATAATCGAATATGTCGGTCTCACCGTCATGATAGATACCCTCTGCATCATAGACACGATCATGGTATTGGCTGTTGATGAAGAAGTCATCATCCATCGTATGCGCTAGCGGTGCTCTGCGACCCAATTCATCCCGGAAGTCCGTGTCGGCTTTAATTACCCGATTTTTGTTGTTCGGGCTGGCTAGGTTCATGATCGGCATCCGGAATGTCTGAGTCTTCGCATCAGCAGTCAAGTTAGCCCTGTGAGTTACCACCAGCTCCACTGTGTAATGGCTTATCCGTTTATTGAATGCAGGGATGAGCGGGTGGAAGTAGGATGCCAGGTCTATCTCGATGCCGTTGACAGGTTCAAGATTCGCCACGAAGTACGAATCTAGGGATGACCGGCATTGCACATAGAAGTATACTATGATGTCCGTAGGAAGGTCTGTAACGACCATCTTCAACGGGATGTTATTCCATATGGTCATGCATCCCGGATAGGTGTACGTTTGACTGTCCGTGATCCTCGCGTTAATATTAGCTCGTGATACTACTACTCTCATTGCGTTAATATTGTTAGAATTTTTGCTTTAATGATCCTGTTTATATCCAGCGTCAGCCGCTTCACCCTTTCGGGATTGATGATGTCGGAGACCACCCCGCCACCATTGTACCTGTTGGGAACCTTGATGCCGTCCCGCTTGATTACGTAGGCGATGGCGTATGCCGCCTCTTCCGGGATGTCCGTTCCGGCTGTCCGGTTCTTGTCTTTGATCCACTGTCTAATAGCAGAAACGGGAGGAAAACTCCCAGCCTTCCTCCCTTTTTCCATTTGGATAACGTGCTTCGGTGCTGTCAGTTTTATGGAGTCACCTTTTTCGTGCAGAGTAAGATTCCTGCCGAAGTCTCCGGAGGCTACCAAGCCTTTGGACACGTAGTTATCGAATATTTCCTTTCTCAACTGCTCAACAACCGCTACAATTTCCTTATCCATAGTTTAGCAGATCATTCGTTACGGAAAATGTCACTCTCCATCCGGATTTCTCTGAGTCGTACAAGCCTTGAATCTTCGAGAATCTCAGACCGTCGACGTCGAAATGACACACAAAAGTAGACATTAGACGGTTAATACACAAGTCCGTCCGTTCCAAAGTTAGCAGTTCCTGCACGTTGTCGGTCATATAGTGTGACGCATCCAGACATTGCAGGACCACATCGTACTTCCGGACAGCCGGAGGCAGCTTGTTCATCCCGCCTCCCGGAACATCGAACGTGAGGAACATGCCGTTTATGGCGTTTACCTGCTCGTTCAGATTATCGTCCGATCCGAAGTAGAGAGGAAGCCCGATCTTCTCGGCTTCCTCGTTCATGAAGTTTACTATATCGCTGAATATCATGGCTTCTTGATTATTGCGTCATCATGACCGTTACCACATACACACGCACCGGGAGTATTACCCATTACCGCGTTGTCCTTCAAGACCACATCCTGTCCGCTTGCCAATTGCAGGGACAGAACTGCGTTATCATACAGGCGCACCCTTGTCTTTTGGATTGTGATGCCTGTGGAACCGTAAGGTTTCACGATTCGCGGGGTGGGAACGTATTCTACTACAAGCCTGCTCGCAGGTACATCTAGCAGAGTTACTATGTTGTCGTCCTTCTTTTTGAGTTCAAGACCCGCTAATGCCCCCTTGTCTTTAATCCCGGAGCCTAGTAATTTGGTTAAGGCGTCCCACGAAGAATAGTTGGCAGTATAAGTAACACTGTTGCCTAATGTGATAGTCCATGAATTACCAGAGTTAATCGGTCGTTTGAGGATGCACCATTTATTCGACTCGCCTTTCAATGAATCATAATACATACCAACAGATCCCGATCCGGTGCTAATGCGAGATACTTGCCAGTCGTCTTGACTTAAAAAGATATCGCTGGGGTCTTTCCGATCTATCTCGTTAGTGATATAACGGGCTTTCTTGAATTCCGTAACGTAGCGCACCTCTGCTGCCTGTATATCGGATTCGTCCATGTACCCATCCGATACGAGTCTTAATACGAGACCCAGGAACGATGCGTTCTCTGGAACCTTGTAGCTCTTCACCCAAGCAGACCTGCTTAAGAATTGTCCATTCCCGTCAAAGGCATTGCATTCTACGTAATATGCATCCTTACAGGTAACGGTGTCTCCCGGTCTTACTCGTATGGTGTCCACCAATCTTACTCGATGGGGGAGAACCTGTGTTCCTTTGGCTTCTTCCCATGTAGGGGCTTGCGCTTCTGTCGTGCCTCGTTCCCACAAGTTAACATCAAGGATTCTGTTCACATATGGTTGCCCGATCACCTCGACATCTCCGCGAACGTTGCATCCTTCACCTACTAATCCGTTTCCCGAAACAGTAGGGACGGAAGAATAGTCGTAAGAGCGGATATACAGGTTAAGGGCTGCGAAGTCTTTAGGCGTGATGGCGCTGTTATCTGACTTTCCGAATGCCAATACGAAATACGGGTAGTCGGGGGATACAGATGTAGGGTCCGTTTTGGCATCAGCCAATATAAAGTGCTCGTCCAGATAGCACGCCACGGAAATCTTAAAGCCACTAGGCATTGTCGGGAGATAGGCGCCTTCAGTGGGAAAAGGAACACGCGTCCTCACACGGTTGGAAAAGTCAGTCTTAGTATCTTCGTAATACTGACCTATAAGTGTATTGTTATACGCTCCCTGCTCGATAACAGACCCGCCCAAAGGGTCGTCTTTTGCGTCCGGACCTATGTAAGCCCCATCAGCCGCATTTTCCGGTCTGCTAACGAATCCGACAATTCTGTTGTTGAAAGATGCTGCATAAAGCCCCTGCCTGTGACTTGATGCAAGAGTATTACCGATAAACGCCTTGCCTAGATGTTCTTGTGCATACGAGAAGTCTATGTCCTCATAGGTATCCCCGTTGAAGATATTGCTCATGAACACAGCCTTAGGGACGATGCAGTTACGCAACACCAGGCTTCCTTTAGCCATCAGTGATGAGTTATAAGTATTCTCGTCAACTCTCAGCAACGGACAGTCATAAGCCGAGATGAACCTGTCACGGGTAGCTGTGTTTCTGCTACTATTCGATAGATACTTATTGTATTCAAGATGCCCCACGTTACGGAAAGAACCGTAGGGCTTATAATCCTGTCGGTCTGTTTTCGTGTACATGGTCGTGTTGATCAACTCGCCAGCAAGGAACCGTATCTGTGTAGTAGATAAGCCGAAGTTATCAGTAGGCATTATGAATTTAGAACCGTCCATCACATAGGTTCCGGATGCTGATTCCGGACGAAAGTCCATTAACACAGAATCGTTAACATGACCGATTATCTTGGCACCGGAGGTTCCTAGTTGGGCGGGCGTAAGACCGCCTGCTTTTCCAAAAGTCAACCTGCACAGATTATAAACCGGGTGGTACAGTTTTGTAAGAGATGCCGTGGTATTAAACGCTTCTCCCGCGTATGCTGGTTTACCCGTTGCAGCATCAATATACGCCCAAAATACTCTGCAATTATACCCGGATGGCGCGTATACATATGTGTCTGTCCCTACCCGTACATCTGCAATACCTCTACACGTGTCTGTCGGTGCGGGGGTAACTACCATTTTCTCAAACAGGGTCCCTTTCGCTGCATCGTTATTATAAATTCCCTGTCCGAAAGGGAACGCTGCTGCAGTGGATTCCGGACCACAGAGAACGTCCATTGATACCCCGATAAACGAATCCTTAATGAACATGTTGTTCTTAGGGTCTGTCGTGAAGCATCTAATAGATATGTTCCCCGGGATAAGCGTATTCCCGCTAAACTCCGTTACCCCGTCCGTGTGAACCGGATCAGCGCCTGGGGTGAACGTCCCTACATAGGCATTGTCCTTAATACGAATATCCGGTCTTGTGCTTATGTCTCCGCTACTCAGCCAGCATTCACCATCCTGCGATAACTGCGCCTTACTGGCGATTTTACCGCCTACTGTCCCTTTCGGGATAAAGCCGCCGAGAGAGTATATGTCTCTCTCGGCTACTATTCTACCAGCGCTATTTATGCTGTATTTCATACCTTACCAAGTTGTTTTAGTTGGTGGTAATTCTGTTTCACCGATTTGTGATACATCAGAGATCACACGTTTACCGTAGACTGCTGGGCTTCCCGAAGTCAAAGAAAAGTTACCCACTAAGGTTATCCCTCCCCTAACATAAAGGTTCACTAAACCGTCAATTTTAGCGTTCTCCCTCATCTCGGAATTACCATAATTAGAGAGCGCAAAACCCGTATCGTTTCTCCTGATAAGAGAATTACCTCTCATGATGAGCGTTCCTGCATTGATTATAATTGCGTCCAGTATCGCATTATCGTATAGCTCCATGTTTACGGTGATTCCGGGGGCGTCTCTCTGTTTCAAAACCTGCGCATTGTTTCTCATGATAACGTGTACCAGTTTGTGCGGATTCTCTGCGGCTGCGGGAATGTACTTGGCGTTCCCGTCCATGTAGACATATCCTTCTACACTTCCGTTCTTCAATTCCGCGTTGCCTCCGATATATCCGTTACCTTTTAACTGTGTATCGGTTACCTGTGCGTTCCCTTCGATCCGGAATGACCCGTCAATTACCATTGCCGTTTCCGTGGTATTGGTAATCTTGGACGCACCGCCCAATGTACCGCCGAACACGTTGCGACCAACGATTTTGAAGAGGCCCTTGATTACGCAATCCTTGTAAATGATGGAATCATAGGTAGCGGCGGCACCGGAAACAGAGGCGCTTACAAAACTACTTGCAGCCTCGGCAAGCATTCCGAAATCACCCGAAATAACTCCCCTTATACGGTACATCCCTTGTAAGTTGGATGACACAAGTACGGTATTGGCAACCGCTACTTTCCCCAAGTCTGCCATAGCCTTAGTGAAGTCGATGTTATCCCATACGTTCACCTTTGGGTCGTAGTAGTGAATCGCTGAACCAACGGGCATGTTGCACTGCTTAAAATAGAACGTCTTGCCGGATGCGATCATAGCAGTTAGGTCCGGGAACGTCACCGGCGAGTATTCGAAGTTCGGGCAATCAGACACGTCAAGTAAACGTTTCTCGAAGATACTACCAGGTACGCTTGCCGGAGTATTGATGTTCGTGTTACGGAACACGCCCGATACATAGCTATAAGCGTCCGCCGTCACTACCAAGTTGTAATTAACTTTAGTAAAATCGGCGTTAATGGCGAGTACGCTGCTACTGTTATATGTGCATTCCGCACGAATATACGAATTCCGGATGTTTGTGGTGGTAGGTGCCGCTAAGGTTCCCGATACCAGGAACCGGAATATGTGGCTAGCGTTCGCTACTGAACCATTATACACTGGAACGATAGAAGAATTGAACACGTTTATCTGCGCTTCTATCGCCGTCTGGATAGATACCCCCGCTGCGGTTACATCCGCCGGAGTTATCGCCGTTTCCCCTACTTTGCGTAGCTCCGCAAGGATATACGGTGCTGTCGAAGTCAGTGTAACATCAGGACCGCCAACAGTCCAAGCGGTTGTCGATGTTACTATTCCGGCTTCATTCAATGAGATTAACCTAATTTCGTAGGCGGTGCTTGTGATACCCACCTTTCCCACTGTCCCGGCGAACAATTGTGCCGGAATACGCACACGGGTAGTGGCATTCGATTTAACAGGGATACTACCCACCGTTACGTTAAAGCCTCCTTGTTCGAACATCGCAGGGGTCTGCTTCGTCTCGAATGCCTGTGATTCAAACGAGATAGCACCCATGATCCGTGAATTACCGGAAATGATGGTAGATTTAGGTCTAGCCACTACCGCCGCAGCTAGATTGTTCCCCATATCCACAATAGCCTCATCCATAACACGTACACCGGGGTATTCCAGTGATCCGCTAAATATCCAACAGTTACCGTCCTGCGACAGCGTATTAGCATCGTAGACGTAGCCACCGAGATCACCGACGCATACGTGA
>UMLJ01014559.1_pt1 | contig 10070 bp, 10 predicted proteins | sample 1966521 | NCBI WGS metagenome assembly UMLJ01 (sample SAMEA4836199, study PRJEB28245) | human gut metagenome | biome: gut microbiome; material: fecal sample | place: Denmark | collected 2008
CTGATTTCAAGGGTATCATCGACGCTTGGAAGAAGTAATCTCACAAGGATATTTACCAAAGGGGATGCCTTCTTTCATGGGGGCATCCCTTTCCCTATCTTTATAGGATGACAGAAGCAGATTGCTGACACATTATATATTAATAAAAGGTATATATATATTAAATAAGGTATAGTCATGAAACAATTCGTCACATTATTGATTTTCATCCTCTGCTCATCTATCCAGATGAATGCGCAGACTTACTTGGATTATCTCAAGCAGAAGAATCCAGGACAGGGTGTCGTGACCGTACACCAAAGCAAGGCTATCGACGAATTGGTGAACGGAAAACAGGTTCCAACCCATACGAATCAGGTGAATCCACAGGACGATAAGACTAAGACTACCCCACAACCACAGAAGAAACCAACAGATACTCAGCATAAAGAAGTAACTCCAGCTGCCCAGCACAAGCAGACTCCGGACTCTCACAAGCAGACTCCAGACTCGCTCAAGAAGGCCGAGCCACAGCACGAAACTGCCAAGGAGAAACAGCATGGAAACAATGCACAGAAGGCTGAGACACATCAGGAAGAAACCGAGATGCCTGTAGTGGACATGCGCAAGAAGGTAATGCGCAGAAGCTATAAGGTTACAGGATATAGAGTACAGATCTTTGCCGGAGGAAACTCACGCAACGACCGACTGAAGGCTGAACAGACGGGCAACAACATCAAGATGAAGTTCCCAGACCAGCCAGTATATGTGCACTTCTACTCGCCAAGATGGATTTGCCGCATGGGCAACTTCCGCGAACTGGGCGAGGCTAAGAAGGTGCTTGCCAAGGTGAGAGCCCTGGGATACAGACAGGCATGCCTGGTAAAGGGACAGATTACAGTACAGTATTAAAGTGAAGAGTGAAGAATTCAACAGTCTTACTATTCATAAAGTTCAAAATTCAAAGTAAATAAGATATGAATCCAGAAACAGAATTTCGCGAGGGATTGGATGAACTCGCAGGACACTATAAGGAAGTATTGAAGCTCCTGGGTGAAGACACAGAGCGTGAAGGACTTGTCAAGACTCCTATGCGCGTAGCCAAGGCGATGCAGGTATTGACCCGCGGCTACTATCAGGATGCCCACAAGGTGTTGACCGATGCCCTCTTTGAGGAGAAATACGACCAGATGGTCATCGTGAAGGACATTGATTTCTTCTCTCTCTGCGAGCATCACATGCTGCCTTTCTATGGCAAGGTACACGTGGCTTACATCCCTAACGGCAAGATTACCGGACTGAGCAAGATTGCCCGCGTGGTAGATATCTTCAGCCACCGCCTTCAGGTGCAGGAGCGCCTTACCCAGCAGATCAAGGACTGCATCCAGGAGACCTTGAATCCTCAGGGTGTGATGGTGGTGATAGAAGCTAAGCACATGTGCATGCAGATGCGTGGCGTGGAGAAGCAGAACTCCATCACTACTACCAGCGATTACAGCGGCGTATTCAATTCACTGAACACCCGTCAGGAGTTCATGAGCCTGCTCAGAGGTGAGAGCAAGAGAATCTAAATAAGTTCAAAGTAATATGAAGTTTATATCCTGGAACGTGAATGGCCTGCGTGCTTGCGTGGGCAAGGACTTCGAGAGCCAGTTTAAGGCGCTCGATGCCGACTTCTTCTGCCTGCAGGAGACCAAGATGCAGGAAGGTCAGCTCGACCTGAAGTTCGAGGGCTACGAAAGCTACTGGAACTATGCCGAGAAGAAGGGATATTCGGGCACAGCCATCTATACCCGCCACCAGCCACTGAGCGTGAGCTACGGTATGGGCGTGGAGGAGCACGACCACGAAGGAAGAGTCATCACCCTGGAGTATGACAACTTCTATCTCGTAACCTGCTATACCCCGAACTCCCAGACCGAGTTGAAACGACTGGATTACCGTATGACCTGGGAAGATGATTTCCACAAGTTCCTGAAGGCTTTGGATGCCAAGAAGCCTGTGGTGGTCTGCGGCGACCTGAACGTGGCACATCAGGAGATAGATATCAAGAATCCGAAGACCAACCGTCGCAATGCCGGTTTTACCGACGAGGAGCGCGAGAAGATGACCGAGCTTCTGAACGACGGCTTTACAGATACCTTCCGCTATCTGCATCCCGAAGAGGTTACCTATTCGTGGTGGTCATACCGGTTCAAGGCACGCGAGAAGAATGCCGGCTGGCGCATCGACTACTTCCTGGTATCCGACCGCTTGAGAGAACAGATTACAGAAGCCAAGATTCATACCGACATCATGGGCAGCGACCACTGCCCGGTAGAGGTTGACCTGGCACTCTAAATATCGTAAAAAGGTCTGGCGAATATCATCGCCAGACCTTTTTTCAGTTATGCATATATCAGAAAAAATAAAGGGGATGTACCTTCCTCCCGGAAGCCATCCCCATATTGGTCATATCAACATAAAATTTTAATTTATATAAGAGAGATTTTTCTATTTAATTTAAGAGAGATTTTCAATTCTAGTGATCTTCTATTCTAGAGATCTTCTACATCAAAGACTGAATCTCAGAGAGATTTCTCTTCTCTGTGGTACCATCCTTGTATGTTATCATGAAGTAATTGTGGATAGACTTGCCATTCTTGAACTGAACAACAGCCACGCCACCTTCACGGAGCTGGAGAGTGAAGTATCCCTCACGCTTGCCGTTAACATACTTTCCGTGCCACTTCTCCTTACCATTCTTGTAGTAAGTGGTAACCTCACCATTGAAGATCGTATTGCGGTCGTTACCGAGATCGATGAAGCTGTATCCACCCTCGGCACGAAGATTACCGTTCATATAGAAGTCCTGGAACACATCCTTCTTATTGATGCCAGCGCCGGTAGTCATCAGCAATCTGTAATAACTAGCCTGATCTGCACTAGCCACATTACTCATATTTTCTGCATAGAAAATAGTGTCTGCTACTACTGTTGCATTCTCTACGCGCTTGCGACCGAAAGTAGCTACGGTCATGAGAGCCATCAATGAGAATAATATAATTCGTTTCATATTCTTTATTTTTAGATTGTTACTTATTGTTTGTTGTTTCTTTTTTCTGATGCAAAGGTACTACAAATTCCGGTAAGTTGTATCATTCCTTAACGCTATTTTATCTTATTTTTGGGGTCGGTTTTACTTTTTGAAAGAAAACGCACACAAAATTACAATTTGACATTTTAGGGGGTCGTTTTTTACACTTTGAAATAGGCATATCTCTATATACCCCCATAATACCCCTATCTCGTTTACATATTGATAGCAAGTGATAGAAACAGAGCACGGCATCCTGTGCTTTTTTTTGAGATATTTTGAAAACTTTTCGCAAGAAAACTAGCGTATATACTTTTTATTTTGTACTTTTGCACTAAAATATATATAATATAAAGTACGCGTATGATAAAATATACCATCAAGGCACCAAGCCAACTGAACGCAAGTATCAACTTGCCAGCATCTAAGAGTATCAGCAACCGCGCCCTCGTAATCAGTGCGATGGCTGGAAGCCATATCCAACCCGACAACTTGAGCGACTGCGATGACACGGAAGTAATCGTTGCAGCCCTTCAGAATATGCCAGAGGTCATCAACATCAAGGCAGCCGGCACAGCCATGCGTTTCATGACCGCCTATCTCTCTGCCACCCCCGGCGAACATACCATCACCGGCACCGAGCGCATGCAGAACCGTCCTATCGGCATTCTCGTAGATGCCCTGCGCTATCTGGGCGCCGACATCACCTACGAGAAGAAGGAAGGTTATCCCCCACTCCACATCCGAGGCAAGGCGCTGGAAGGCGGCCATCTGGAGGTAGTGGGCAATATCAGTTCGCAATACATCTCGGCGCTTCTGATGATCGGTCCGATTCTGAAGAACGGACTGGAACTGAAGTTGACAGGAGAGATTGCATCCCGCCCTTACATCGACCTTACGCTCTGGACGATGAAGGAATATGGTGCCGATGCCGACTGGACGGATATGGACACCATCACCGTGAAGCCACAGCCTTACAAGGAGACATCTTATATGATAGAGAACGACTGGAGTGCTTCTTCCTACTGGTATGAGATGATGGCACTGAATGGCAACATCGACTCCAGCATCCAGCTCGAAGGCTTGATGGACTGCTCGAAGCAGGGAGATTCCGTGGTGAAATACATCTTCAGTCTGCTGGGAGTGAAGAGCGAATTTGAGAACCATGATCATCTTACGGATGTGATGCTGAAGGCGAACCACTGTCTTCTGCCGAAATTCGAATACGATTTCTCCGGTTCTCCCGATCTGGCTCAGACCATCGTGGTAGCCTGCTGTGCCTTGGGTGTGAAGTTCAGGTTCACGGGTCTTGCCAGCCTGAAGATCAAGGAGACCGACCGCATCGAGGCACTGAAGACAGAGTTGAAGAAGGTGGGCTATGTCATCCACGATGAAAACGACAACACTCTGTATTGGGATGGCGAAACCTGCGAACCTTCATTTGCTCCAATCGATACCTACGAGGATCATCGTATGGCGATGGCATTCGCCCCTCTCGCCTTCAAGTTCCCTCAGATCGAGATCAATAATCCGGAGGTAGTGAGCAAATCCTATCCGCATTATTGGGAAGACCTGAAGAAAGTAGGGTTTGAGATTATTGAGAGTGAAGAGCTAAGCCAGTCATAATGTTCAAAATTCAAAGTTTTAAGTAAATGCTATACTTGATTTTAGCCCTGGTGGCATTAGGCCTGATAAGCGCCATATTCGGAATCGTATCTCACCGCAAGGGAGAGGACGAGGAGCCTCTGCAGGAAGGCGTATCGTGCAACACCTGCAACGGTGAGAACTCGAAGTGCGAGCAGGAGTGCATGATGGAAGCCGCCACCAAAGAAATAGAATATTACGATGATGAGGATCTCGACCGCTTTGCCGGTCGGGATGCCGATGCCTATACCGATGAGGAGGTTGAGGAATTCTCGGAAGTGCTCTATACCATGCAGCCGGAAGAAGTGGCTGGATGGAACAGAAGCCTGATACTGAGAGGCATCAACCTGCCCAACCAACTGAAGGATGAAGTCATCGGCTTTTTAAGCTAGAAATTTGCAGTTCAAAGTTCAAAGTAAACGCATGGATATACTACAATATACATTTTTCCAAAACGCACTGATCGGCGCCTTTCTGGCAAGCATCCTGTGCGGCTTTATCGGAACCTACATCGTTACCCGCCGATTGGTATTCATCAGCGGCGGCATCACCCATGCCTCTTTCGGAGGCATCGGCATCGGCGTGTTTACAGGAATCAATCCGATACTCTCCGCCATGGTTTTCGCCATCCTCAGCGCCTTCGGAGTGCAATGGATATCACGCAAGAAAGATGTGCGAAAGGATTCCGCCATCGCCATGTTCTGGACCCTGGGAATGAGCGTGGGCATCATCTGCTGCTTCCTGACTCCAGGATTCATGCCCGACCTGCCCTCCTTCCTCTTCGGAAGCATCCTTGCCATCGACAGCGCAGACCTGTGGCTGCTGGGCGGACTCGCCCTCATCGTAGCCCTCCTCTTCACCTTTCTCCTGCGCCCTATCCAGAACATCGCATTCGACAGTACCTTCGCCCGTTCGCAGCATCTGCCGGTTACAGCCATCGAATACCTGATGATGACGCTCATCGCCATGACCATCGTGGCTACACTGAAAATGGTGGGCATCGTGCTCGCCATCAGCCTGCTCACCATTCCGCAGATGACCGCCAACCTCTTCACCTACAATTACAGGCAGATGATATGGGCAAGCATCATCCTGGGATGGATAGACTGCATCGCCGGTCTCTACATCAGTTATCTGCTCAACGTGCCATCGGGTGCCACCATCATCTTCATCAGCATCGTGGTATTCGCACTCGCCAAAATCGTCCTGGGCATCAGGAGAAAGATGCCAGATAAACAATAGAAAGCATGAAAGGCAAAAGCCCCATTAAACACTTTTTTCTGATAGGACTCGCTGTGATTGCAGCGATCCTTACGGGATGCTCTACGCAGAAGAATACGGCGCAGAGCAGGTGGTGGCATGCCTTTAATGCCCGATACAATACCTATTATAATGGTACCGTGGCTTATATCGACGGGGCGCTGGAGAAGGAAGAAGGCAACCGTGACAACTTTACGGAGCAGATTCCGCTCTATACCGTAGGCAACAGGAACAGCCGCGATCTGGGCAAAGCCAACTTCGACCGTGCCATCGAGAAATGCGAGAAAGCCATTCATCAGCACAGCATCAAGCGCCGCCCCGTATGGGAACCCGGCAGGAGAAAGACGGCGAAAGATATCGAATGGCTCAGTCGCAGGGAATACAATCCGTTTTTATGGAAAGCGTGGATGCTGATGGGCCGATCTCAATTCCAGAAGGGGGATTTCGAGGGGGCCGCTGCCACCTTCGCCTATATGAGCCGCCTTTACTCCACCCAGCCTGCCATCTACGGCAAGGCGCGCGCCTGGCTTGCCAAATGCTATATCGAGCAGGGATGGACCTACGATGCAGAAGATGTGATCCGAAACATCCAGCGCGATTCCATCCACTGGCGTGCCCAGAAGGAATGGGATTATGCCTTCGCCGATTACTATATCCACACGGGGGATGCCCGGAAGGCGATTCCCTATCTCAGAAAGGTGATAAGCCATGAGATGCGACACAAGCAGAAAGCCCGCCAGTGGTATCTGATGGGACAGTTGCAGGCTTCCATCGGCAACCGGCAGGAGGCTTATCAGGCTTTCCGCCACGTCATCCGGCTCAATCCGCCCTACGAACTGGAGTTTAATGCCCGCATCGCCATCACCGAGGTCTTGGCTTCGGGCAACAGCAGGAAGATGATCAGCCGACTCAAGCGCATGGCGGCATCGGATAAGAACAAGGAATATCAGGACCAGGTATATTATGCCATCGGCAACATCCACCTGGTCCAGAAAGATACCCTGCGTGCCATCTATGCCTACGAAAAAGGCAACCGGAAGGCTACCCGAAACGGTATAGAGAAGGGTGTACTCCTGCTGCGTCTGGGCAATCTGTATTGGGAAACCAGACGATATGCCGATGCCAAGCGCTGCTATGGCGAAGCAATCGGCTTGCTCGACCAGGACAGAAAGGATTATCCGCAACTGGCTCATCGCTCCAAGGTGCTGGACGAACTGGTGCCTTATACCGATTCCATCGCCCTCCAGGATTCCCTGCAGTCTCTTGCCAAAATGGACGAGAGAGACAGGAATGCAGCCATCGACCGTGTGATAGCTGCCCTGAAAAGAAAGGAGAAAGAGGAAGAAAGAAGGAGATGGGAAGACGGTGCTGAGATGAATTCGGAATATGAAGGAGGAGTGGATGGGAATGGTTCCGGGAATGATTACAGAAACAGATTCGGGAATGCATCAGGAAATAGATTCGGAAATGATTCCGGAAACGGATTCGGAAACACCAATACCTGGTATTTCTATTCCCCTGTAGCCGTAAGCCAGGGTAAGGCGCTCTTCGAGAAACTCTGGGGCAAGCGAAAGAACCTCGACAACTGGCAGAGAATCAACAAAACAGTTGTAGCTTCGGCACAAGAAACGGATATCGCACAAGGAACAGATTCCGAGCAAGGAACGAATTCTGATGAAGATTCCAAGCTTCATCCTGATGCATTACAAGATGCTCTATCCCATTCTTTATCCCAGAAAGAATCCGACAAGCCATCTGCCGATAGCGCCAGCCTCGACCCTCATCAGCGGGCTTATTATCTGGCTCAGATTCCGTTCACCCCAGAGCAGATGTCAGCGAGCAATCAGCTCCTGGCGAATGGCTTATACCATGCCGGAATCATCTTCAAGGACCGGCTCGACAACCTGGCTCTGAGCGAGAAGATGCTGCTCCGACTGGTGGACAACTACCCGGATTTCAAGCATCTCGACGAAGCCTATTACCATCTGTATCTGCTTTATTCCCGAAAGAAGCAAACTCAGATGGCGAACAGTTATGTCGATAAATTAAAGAAGGATTACCCAGAAAGCCAGTTCACAGCCCTCCTCTCCGACCCTTACTATCTGGAGAATGCGAGGATGGGTGTACACATCGAAGATTCCATCTACACCCTCACCTATCAGGCATTCAAGGAGGGCAAGTACGAGGTGGTGATGCACAACTCGGAAATATCAGACAAGCGGTTCCCTACTGGCGCCAACCGCGACAAGTTCCTCTTCATCAGCGGTATGACCCAGCTCAACGAGGGCAAGGTTTCCGAATGTCTGGAAAAGATGAACCAGGTGATAGCGCAATATCCCAACAGCCGGTTGAGCGAGATGGCGGGAATGATCGTAAACGGCGTGAATGCCGGAAGACGACTCTACGGCGGAAAGTTCGACCTGAGTAATGTTTGGGCGAAACGCAGCGATGTGCTCAGTTCCCAGGACTCCACCCGGCAGAAAGGATTCTCAGCCGACCGCAACGACCGGTTTGTCTTCCTGCTCGCCTACAGTCCAGATTCCGTCAACGAAAACCAGCTGCTCTTCGAGGTAGCCAAGTATAACTTCACCACCTATATGGCGCGCAATTTCGACATCAGCATCGAAGACCTCCAGGGGTTGCATCGCCTGCAGGTAAGCGGTTTCCAAAACTACGACGAGGCGCGCCAGTATGCCAACGAGCTGCATCAGCAAGCCGGCATCCTCCGTCTGATTTCCAAGGCGAGAAGCTACGTAATCAGCGAGCCGAACCTAGAACTTCTGGGCAGAAATCTCTCGTATGATGATTACGACAAGTTCTATACCCGCCACTTTACACCGCTGAAGATCAGCAAGATGCGCCTGCTGATGGAGCCAACGGAAATCGTAGTGGATAAGGATTCCCAGAAGGAGGAAGATGCTCTGGAGGAAGAAAATAATTCTCAGAAGAAGAATCCTGAAGATAATGGAATCGATATCGAGGGCCAGCCAGCAGAAGATACCGATACCGGCATCTACTTCGATGACTCGAATGCCCCAGAATCTGAAGCCGATGATGAATACATCGAGCTGGATGGATTCTGATAAAGCAAGAAAGCTCTAGCGGCAAGGAAGCCGTTAGAGCGAACAGAAGAAGGTAACCAGGAACGGCACGGAGAAATCTACGCAGAAGCCGTGGAAGATAGAAACGATGATGAAGCTCTCGCCCGAATAGCGGGTGATGATAGGCAACGTGGTATCCATTGTGGTGGCTCCACCCACGCTGATAGGCGCCAGCTTGCCGAAATACTTCGCCAGCAGGGGCGCACCAAGCAGGGTGAGAATCTCACGGAAGATGTTTGACAGCAGGGCGATGGTTCCCAGCTCGGCACCCCGATACTGCGTGATGAAGATGCTCGACAATGAGTAGTATCCGAAGCCCGAACCGATGGCGAGACAGTCGGAGAGCTGACGGTGTCCCAGTATCAGGGAGGCAGCCGCACATCCAGCCAGGGTTCCCAGGATGGTCATCACCGGCAGCATCATCAGTCGAGGATTCACCTTTCTGAAACTCTTCAGGATAGAAGTATCGCAGCCGATGCTGATACCCACACAGAACATCAGGCAGCAGAGGGCATAATAGCTCACGTCGCTTGCCAGGAAACAGGCAGGAATCACATCCCACACTCCCACAATGATGCCCAGCACGAAGAAGCCTACGATAATCAGACTACCTTTCATTTCCAGCCTCCTTTCTGCAGACATATCTCCACAATGCCCACGCAAAGATTGCACTACCCAGACTTCCGGCTATCGTAAGCACGATGGCTTCGAGTCCCAGGGTCTGAAGACCATTGATAATACGAGGGTTCGCTCCCACCTCAATGCCGAGCAGGAAGAGGAGTACCCAGATAAGCGCCGTGATGATACGGCCGATAAAACTCATTTTCTTGTTGCGGAGCAGGTACCCCGTACCAATTCCGCATAGCATGATCATTACAATCTTGAGCATTGTTTCTTCTTTTCTTTCTTTTTTTATTATTATTGATTACTTTTATCTTCGATAATAATAACGGATTCCCGGTCTTAATATTATAAAAAAGACCGAGAATCCTGATGATATCTGTAAGTAA
>UMLJ01048994.1_pt1 | contig 10002 bp, 9 predicted proteins | sample 1966521 | NCBI WGS metagenome assembly UMLJ01 (sample SAMEA4836199, study PRJEB28245) | human gut metagenome | biome: gut microbiome; material: fecal sample | place: Denmark | collected 2008
ATATTTTAAAAGATATCTCTTTCAGTATTAATGAAAATGAAATATTAGGATTGATTGGGCCTAATGGTTCAGGTAAATCTACCATAATGAAGTGTATTGCTGGTTTATATCATCCAACTTCAGGTGGAATAACAATTAATGGATATGACATAGATAAAGATCGGGTAAATGCTTTATCTAACATGGGTGTTAGTATCGAATATCCAGCTCTTTATCCCAATCTTACAGGTAAGGATCATTTTAAAATGGTCGCAAAATGGAAAAAATTGGATAAAAGCAGAATTAAAGAAATGGAAGATTTTAGTGGCCTAAATAGTGAATTGAAAAAAGAAGTTAGGCATTATTCCATGGGTATGAAACAACGCTTGATTTTATCGTTGGCAATGATGACCAAGCCCAAACTGCTTATATTGGATGAGCCGACAAATGGATTGGATCCACAGGCTATTATTGACTTAAGAAAGAAGCTTCTGGATATACGTAATGATGGTACAAGTATTCTTTTATCGAGTCATCAATTAAGTGAAGTAGATAAGTTAGTAGATCGAATTATTTTTATAAAAGATGGTCAGCTTATTGCACATAAGACAATAGACGAGCTTCATCAAAAACATATTTCGTGTATCAAAACTTCAGATAATCGATATGCACAAAAGATTTTAAAAGATTATATTGTAACGAACGATAATGAATATATAAGATTAGAATGTGGTTCAGATAATGATTTTTCTAAAGTAATCAACTTATTGGTTGAAAATAATATTTCTATTTATTCAATTGAAGATAAAGGAGAAGGTCTAGAGAAATATTATCAAAACTTGTACCAAGGATAAGCATATGAAAACGTTGATTTATAATGAAATCCGTATTTTCTTTTCAAAAAGAAATATAGGCATTTTTATCATAGGATGTCTTTCTATGATTGTGATTTTTTGTTTTTACTTTGTGCCAAAGCACAATAATTTTATTTCGAGTCAAGTTCATTATTACGAGCAAATGGTGACTTCAGATGCAACTAGATCTAAAATAATAACAGAGCAAATTAATAGGATGAAAGAAATTGGTGAAGACACAGAAAAACTAGAAAGATCCAGAGATTTTTGGCAGGCAGATTTAGAAAATTGCAGATTGGTGTCTTATAATCTTGAACATGAAAATGCATCTAGTATAGCTAAAGCAATGATAAAAAGAGATAAGTTTCTTCAAAAAGTGATTGATGAAGGTGGAGATCTTTCATCCTATTCGATTATGTTGCGTAATGATGAAAGAGATCTAAAAAATCGAATCAAGCTTCAAGATATGTACATGAAAAATCAATTCTACGATTTTGTATACGAAAAAATGCCAACAGCATATTATATGTTATCTAATTTTTTTGTTTTTGGTGGGATCCCAATTATTGTAATACTTGCATGTGTAATATTATCTAATTTTGACTGCTGGTCTAAAGATTTTGAATCAAATACTTATAAGTTACTGTTCACAATGACGGGTTCAAGAGCGAAGATTTATTTATCAAGAACAATTGTAACATCAATAACTACAATGATTATGAGTTTGATGATGATCAGTATTTTATTTGTATTAGGATATTTCACTTATGGCTTAGGAGATGAGGTATTTGTTACAGTTAAAAACACATTCGTGTCTATTAGCATATGGTGTATGAATAATTTAATGATAACAATCGTATTACTAGCTTTTCTATCAACTATGATTCAAGTGCTTTCACTTCTTACAAAAAACAGTGGTATAAGTCTATTAGTTCCTTGTCTATGTCTGCTCGTTTTATTAACAGACATTAATTTATTTGGTTCTATCTTCTCAATAAATTCTTTGATTCTTTGGATTATTATTTTATTAATCGTAATCATTCATTTTTGTATGGTTAAATATTTAGAAAGAATCGATCTAAACGGGGCAAATTAGGAGAAAAAGATATGGAATATGAGATGAAAAGTATTTTAAGGAGCAAAGCTAGCTTAGTATGTTTATTGATCTTTTTGATAGTAAATATGTTTTCAATGAACTTTTTAAACCTGGAGAATGATGTGGAAAGGAATATCATTTATAATGAGCAATTGATTGCAGAGAGTCAAAACTCAATTTCTCAAATCGATGTTATAAAAAAACAATTGGGTGAAAAAATAAAACCTGAACAGGTTGAAGTGTTAAATAATTATAAAGAATATTTAAATTGGAAGAGTAAAAATGCAAATGAAGCAATTGATTGTTTAAAAAAAGAGGGCGTTAAAGGATTTGAAAATTATCCTGATATAAAGAAGTATGACTTGTGGAATCAAATGTTTGAAATGGATTGTTTCGCAAAAACGGATAAGCAGTTAAGTCAAGTGGTGTTTAAAGATGAACTTGCTAAAATAGGATATCCTGATATATCTTTTGATGCATCGTTATTAAATGACATGCAAAAGTTCTTTAACCGAGATTATGAAGATGCATATCATCATACCTATATGAATCTTCAGAATGCATTTCATGAAATAGCAACAGCAAACAATAAAAATATATTGAATATTGCGCAAGGTCCATGGATGTATTTGTGCCGCCAATTACGTTTAGGGAGTCTATTTTCATTAATGGTTATTCCAATTGGTGTTTTTTATACATTAATTGTTATTTGGCAGCAAAAGCAAAGTAAAAGTTTTGAGTTATCTTATTTGAATTCAAAAAGCTCAAACAGATTTTTACTATCAAGAATTATAGAAATAGGAATCAGTTATACCCTGATAATATTTATCTCTTTATTTGTTCCTGTGCTGATTCTAGGATTTCGACATGGATTTGATGGGCTAAACTCATATATGTTGATTGACTGGAATAATTTTGTTGGCTTTAAAACAAATCTGACTACTTACAATTATGGATATGCAAATTCTATGTTTTATGAGCATCTTATTTCGATGGATAATTATATGCCTATTAATATGGAGAATACATATATTTTTATTCCTTTAATTCTATCTTTAGGGTTAGGGATGATGAAAATAATATTTACAGTAACTTTAGGATTGTTGTGTTCTGTTAATATCAGAAAATCATGGATCAGTTATGCATTAGGATTGTTCGTTGTGCTTATTCATATATATTCTCAACAAATAACATATTCAATCGAATTCTTTCCTATGTTAAATCCATTTAGTATTCTTGCCAGTCTAACTGTGATGGTAGGAAATGGAACACAGACATCACTAAATGCAGTATTAATGTTAGTAGTATGGTCTATTCTAATGTATTGTGCAACCTTGGTGATATTTAATAAAAGTGATGCAAAATAAATGATGAAAAAATGAATTATTATCCATTTCTTGTTGCAGTATAAAAACATATTTGCATTATAATCAAACAATGACACTAATGATTCATCGAATTATGTTAAACTGATGCACTCTTGTACTCAATATGTATTTACAGTGACTCCAAAATGAGTGCAAAATGAACACATAAATTATTGGATATGAATAATTAAATAAATTGAAGTCGATTTACATTCTTACTAATATAAAGTATAATATTAGCAAGAATGTAAAATGGTGGTGAGAGTATGGAAGGAGTAAAGGATTCTAAAAAAATTGAGGTTTTGAATGTTAAAAAATTAAAGAATGTGAATGTATCGAGACAGTCTATTTATAATTTTATAAAAAGGAATTGTATGGAAAAAGTTGGCCCAGGTATTTATATTTCAAAAGATGTGTTGGAAGATGAAGCTTATGTTTTGTCACAGCGTTGTCCAAAAGGAGTTATTTCTCACGATGATGCCTTATATTATTATGGTCTGGTTGATCGAGAACCTTTTGTGCATTGTATTACAATTTATAGTGGATATAATCCTTCTGCTTTAACAAACTCTGGTTATAAGGTTTATACAGTGAAAAAGGAACTTTTAGATCTAGGAAAGACTACAATCACAAATCAATTTGGTCATGAAATCCCAATGTATGATTTGGAAAGAACAATTTGTGATTTAGTGAGAAGTAGACGTAATTTCGAAATTCAGGATTTTAATATGGCGATTAAAACTTATTTACAAAGAAGTGATAAGGATCTTAATCGTTTAATGGTGTATGCAAAAGCATTTCGAATTGAAAAGATAATTAGACAATATATGGAGGTATTATTGTAATGTATTTAACATTTTACAATACTCCTTCATCAAAAATAAAAAGATAGCTCATAAAATCTAAGCTATCTTTTAGAATGTTATATAAATTTTAACTCAGCATTTAACTCGGCATTTAACTTGGCATGCCGAGTTAAATCATTCACTTATAAAGACTATATTAGCCAAAATCAAAAAAATTTTATTTTTGGCTAATATAGGGAATTCTACATGCCGAATTAACAAGAAAATGATATTTTCTATTTTTCAGAACCGTAGCTATATGTAATGTTTATAAACGATAATCTAAATACGTACATAAATGATCATTTAAGAATGTACACTTCTGATTACGCTACACATTATATGAGGAGATATAAGTGTTAATCAACATAGAAGTAAACAACAATGTAGAAATATGTTCCTTAAATGATCTTTTTATATTGGGACGATTGCAGGAAGTAGGCAGTATTAAAGTGAATAATCAAAAATCGCAAGAGAACATGGCACTTGATGATGTATTTTGAATTTAATGAAGATAAATTGAAACAGAATAATTTAACTAAAGAGCAATGCTTTCGTGTAATTGATAAAGTCATGAATGAATATGGTGTACATGCAAATCAACCAGGAACATATATCGCATCCGATGAAAGTGGATTTAATGCGTTTAGTATATTGAAATGTAATCTACCTAAAACAAAATGGTTTCTTAAAGTAATTGAGAAATGGTTCTGGTTTGATGATGAAGATGATATTGATTGGAATGATAAAGGTACTGATTGCATTCATTTTATTCAAAAGTATGGAGTGTAACTGATCATACGGTATAAATAAAAACCTGCAAATGAAGATAACAAGATGGTTGATGTTTTCACTTGCAGGAGTTATATTACACCGATTATCCGTTATATTGAACCGACTCAAGTGTCATTTTAAACCAGTATGATTGCTAGGGGTGCACCTAATTAGCTGTCAATTGCACACCACTCTAGTAGTTTCATGTCCACAATGTGGACAACGTATTCGTGTCAATCAAAATCAATGCTTTTATATTTTAGTTTTACTCATTTATTTTTTTGATAATGTTGGATGTTGCATATAGAATATTTCTTTTTGATGATCTATTTCTGCTTTTAATTGTTCTTTTGAAGGAAGGTAAGTTAGGTATTTAGACATAAAAAGTCTATCATTATCATGAAGGATAGAATATCTAGTAATATCTTCATCTGTTTCAGAACAAAGTAGTATTCCAAGCGTTGGATTATCCCCTTCTTTGCATTTTAAATCGTCATACATTCGTACATACATATCAATTTGACCAACATCTTGATGTGTGATTTTCCCCATTTTTAAATCAATAAGAACATAGCATTTTAATTCGATATTGTAGAAAACAAGATCTATATAGTAGTCTTCAGTTTCAGTTACAATGTGTTGTTGTCTAGCTACAAATGCAAATCCTTTTCCCATTTCCATTAAGAAATCTCTGATATGCGTCAAAATGGCTGACTCCAAATCATTCTCAAGATAAGAATCTTCATTTTTGAATCCCAAAAACTCTGCAACAATTGGACTTTTTAATAATTCAAACTGATTCTTTTGATTTTCTGAATTCTTCAGAAGCATTTCGTTAACAACATCATTTTTCTTTGGAGATTGCATTAATCGATAGAAATATTGTGTGCTGATGTTTCTATCTAATGTTCGAGAACTCCATCCCTCATTTGAGGTTTCATTCATATACCATAATCTTGCGTTTTCATCAGGAACACGTAATAAACTTCTAAAATGCGTCCAAGTTAAATTGTGAACGCATGCGTTCACAATTCGTTGGTATTGCTTCATTTATTGCTGGTGGTGATGTATCTTTGGTTTTTACTATTTGGCTTATTTGGAACAGTCATTTTAAGCTGCCCGTTTAATATTAATGGTTTTAAATACTTTCTTGTAAAATAAGTAAGATTTTTATATCCCACGAATGAGCATATTTCTTGCTTGCTTTTTTCTATTACACAGAATTCTAGAATTGATTGTGTAATATCCTTTGGGCTAACTTGGTTACTAACTTGGTCACTAACTTGGTCACTAACTTGGTCACTAACTTGGTCACTAACTAAGTCGTTCAAATTTGGGGCATAGTTTAAATTTTTGAAAGTAACTTTAAAATTCATTGCAGTTGATGAAAATTTAGGCTTAAATTCAGCTTTATATCCTGGAAGCATTTCTGTTTCGCTAATAATCTTTTTTAAACCACTTCCTCGTCTTTCCATATACTTCATACGATGAAATAAATCAGCAATTACGGGATTTCTTCGCATAGAACGTATATTATAAACATCGTATTCTTGAATTGTTCCACCTCCAAACATACCGCCTGGAGAAGCAATTTCTAAACGATCATCAAACATATCAATATGAATTTCACTGCCAAGCACTATATAATCAAGGTGAATCAGCGCATTGACAATAGCTTCTGTTATAGCTCGTTCAGCGTAATCAGGTTTATCTACTCTGTATTGTGCTTCTTTAGCAAATCTGACTTTGGAATTGTTTTTAATAAAGTCAGTAGCGTTTTTTAATAGATAGATTAAATTGCCTTCATATTCTTTATCATCGAGTGCATCATCGAAAATAGAACCTTTTTCTAAACCGTTCCATCTAGTGCAAAATATGCGGGAATTGTACACTATATGTTGATCGGCCATGCACTTTTACCTGCACCTTTTTTGATTCCACATGAACAGGCATCAATTGGTTTTATTTTTAAGTGTTCTTTTTGATTCGTTTTTCACTTAGCCTATTTTAGTTAGATATTTCTTTAAAAGAAAAGCACAGAAATAAGGAAAAGTATATATGTTATTAGATAATCCAATATTACCCGATATGAATTTAATACCAAATTGAATGTCAGGATAGTGATTACTGGCAATCAAAGTACGTAAAGATCTTGCAGTTCCATTTGTTGCTTTTACTTCTACTGGAATTAGATTCTCTTTGTTTCGAACAAAAAAATCTTGTTCCAAAGTTGAATTGTCTTTTTTATAGTAGTACAGATCATACCCTGCTTTCACTAAGGCTTCTCCCACTATGTTTTCATAAAGAGCACCTTTATATACACCTAAATTTTTATTTACTCGTAGGTTTTCTTGGGCTTCATCATCTAACATAGCGACTAATAAACCGGAGTCTGCAAAGTATATCTTATACTTTGATTCGTCGTAGTTTCCTTTTAGAGGAAGTTCCGGGAATTGCATACAGTAACAAATATTTATGATACCGGCATCTTTTAACCACTCAATACATCCACGATAATCTCTAAATCTAGCATTGGATGCAACTTTTGTGATTTGGAATTTTTTATTGTCTTTTGCTAATTGGACAGGAATATGATTAAATACATTTGTGATTCGTGTTTGGTCCATTCCATCAGCATATTTCCTTATATCTTCTTTATAATCGGCAACAAGTTGTTTCTGAATGTCAATAGAGCCCTCAAATGTTCCTTTTTCGATATATTCTCGAACAACTGCTGGCATACCACCTAAGATACAGAAGTCTAAAAACAACGAAGAATAGATAGACATTTCAATTTCATTAAATGATTTTAATTGAATCATATGCTCTAACATTTCCTGAATAGTCGATTCATCGTAACCTTTAGCCCATAGAAATTCTTCAAAATCCAAAGAAAACATTTCGTAATCTGTTTTATATCCAACACTATTGCTTTCGATACTTTGGTAGTTAATACCTAAAAGAGAGTCACTACATATTACATCAAAACGTCCATCTATTTTGAAAAATTTGAGTGATGTAGCAATATCTGGAAAATCTTGCAACTCATCAAAAATAATAAGTGTATCATTTTCGATAAATTGTTTAGATGGATCAATCCTAGATATATTTCTAATGATATCTTGCGCTTTATAGCCGTCTGTAGTAATCATTTTATAATTTGGTTCTTCTACAAAGTTGATATAAATAATACTTTTATAATTTAAATGACCAAATCGTGTGATGGATTCTGTCTTGCCAACTTGTCTTGAGCCTTTAATAATCAATGGTTTCTTATTTGGATCTGTTTTCCAATTTAACAAATAATTATCTACTTTTCGTTTCAAATATGTCATCGTATATCAGCTCCTTTACTTATAAGTATAAATAAAATTAATGAGTTAAACAACAGAAAATCACAAAAAAATAGGATGTTTATAAATTATTTGCACATTTTAATAGGATGTTTATCAGGGGTTATCACAAAACAAGTAGTATTGTAGATAGATGATATGTTAATAAAGAATTATCTGACTTATTCGAAATGATACTAATAAATAGGAAAACAAAATAAATTCTAGTTTTCTTTCATGGTATAATTAGAGTCAAATAATGAGTTAGTAGGTGATAAGTGCATGAATGATTACAGAGGATTATTGATTAAGAAACAACGAAAAGCGTTAGACATATCATTAGAAGCTTTATCACATGGGGTTTGTTCTCCTTCATATCTTTCTAAAATTGAAAATAATATCTTGGTCGCAAATGATGATATATACAATTTGTTGTTTAAAAAATTAGGGATTTCTACGATGGATACAATTAAAGAAGAAAAAATTAAACAGATGTTGGATCTTTTCTTTAAATACTATATGTCATCGGATTCAAAAATATTTAAGGTAATGGATGAATTGTTGGAATATAAAGATGAGGTTGTGTCATCCTGTTTATTTGTTCAATATCAATTATTTTTACTGTATGCTTCCGAAATGAATTCTCAAATCAATATATCACTTGCTGAAGTGGAAGCGTATTATTCATACATGGATGATTCGCAAAGAGAATATTTTAATTTGTTTAGATTATCTTCTGGAAATATGGAACTATCTGATAATGAGGAATGGATATTTATACGAAGGTTGAAGGCCAAAGCCAATCTATATGCGTATCAAAAAAATACTTTTGCGGCATATGATCTGTACAAAACATGTTTAAACCATGCGGTTGAATTAGGAAATAAAACATTGATTGCAGAAATCCTTTGCTCATTAGGGTGGCTTTGTCTTGATATAGATTTAAATCAAGCTGAAAAATATTATACAAGTGCGGCTCAGTATGACTCACAATATAAAATGTTGGCTTTTTTTAATCTAGGAGCAACTATGATACAGCATAAGGATTGTATGGAAAAGGGGAATCAATATTTAAAGAAAGGATTAAAATCGTGTACGGATGACTTTTTTGCAGTCAAATATAAAGAAGTTTTATTTGTATATGAGATTCTAAAAGAAAATGTTGGAGATGCGAAAAAAATAATCAAAGAATTAGATGATTCTAAGTATATTGATGTTTTCTCTATGATGCTAAATGAGGATTATCAATTGAGTGTAGGCTATCAGAATCGATTAAAAGAATTAAAAAATGATTCTTCTTTATTTAAATTCTTATTCATAAAAAATTGTGAATACTTGCATAAATATAAAGAGATTTGTGTCGCAAATGATTTTATATAATTTTTAGTTTGTGCAAGATTACCTAATAAATTGAACTTAATATAGACAAGAAACCCATTTATTTCTCAACGACTGTTTCTTGTCTTTTCTTTTGTCTTGAAAAATAATAACCCTAAGGAAAAGGGGTTATTTATGTTTAAACTTGTTCAGAATCATAAAGTATTATACTTTATTACACTCATTCTCATTGTTTCATATTCAGTAGTGGATCTATTAAAATCCATCTTGATGAGCTATATATTTGATGATCATCTTCTGGATTCAATTTTAAGCCTTATAGTGATCGTATTGATATTTTTAGGTGTCTATTTAATTGTTTCCACTTTACAACAATATGTAGTAGAGGTGTTGAAGAATAAAATACGTTATAGTCTT
>UMLJ01034782.1_pt1 | contig 9938 bp, 9 predicted proteins | sample 1966521 | NCBI WGS metagenome assembly UMLJ01 (sample SAMEA4836199, study PRJEB28245) | human gut metagenome | biome: gut microbiome; material: fecal sample | place: Denmark | collected 2008
GCCGTTGGCCCATATCCCCACCACGCTGCTTGCCCAGGTGGACAGCGCCCTGGGCGGCAAGACGGCTCTGGACTTGCCGGAAGGCAAAAACCTGCTGGGCGCGTTCCACCAGCCGTCTCTGGTGCTGTCGGACCCTGCCTGCCTGGCGACGCTGCCGCAGCGGCAGGTTGCCTCCGGCATGGCGGAGGGCATCAAGACCGGGCTGGTGGCCGATTCCGCCCTGCTGGCCGCCGCCGAGCAGGGCCTGCGGAGCGACAGCGGCGAGGCCCTGACGGCCCTTGTCGCCGCCTGCGGACGGGCCAAGCTGCACTTGGTATCCGGTGATGCAGAGGACCACGGCGTGCGCCGCCTGCTGAACTTTGGCCATACCTTCGGCCACGGTTACGAGGCTGTCGGCGGGTATGACACCTGGACCCATGGCGAGGCTGTGGCCGCCGGGATGTGCCGTACCCTTCGCTGGCAGATAGCCAATGGCTATGGCGGCACCGATGTGCTGGCACGGCTGGAGCCGCTGCTGACGCGGTACGGTCTGCCCACGGCTATCGACTGTGACGAGGCGGCCCTGCGCCGCTGCGTGGGCCACGATAAAAAAACCGCCGGCGGTACGGTGCAGTTGGTCATCGTCCGCTGTATGGGACAGGGTGAACTGGTGACGGTGCCCCTGTCCGATTTATGGGAGGATAAAGCATGAAGCTGTTATTGACGCCTTCGTCTCTGCGGGGCACCGTCACGGTGCCACCCTCCAAAAGCCTGCTGCACCGCGAGCTGATCTGCCGGTTTCTGGCGGGCCAGGTCACGGAGCTGCCGCCCCACGCGGCACAGGATGTGCTGGCGACTTACCGGGGACTGGCCTGCCTGACCGCCCCGGCGCCGCTGGTGGACTGCGGCGACAGCGGCAGCACCCTGCGCTTTCTGCTGCCGCTGTTCATGGCCCTTGGCCGCACCGACGCGGTGTTCACCGGCTCCGACCGGTTGCTCTCTCGTCCTATCCCCGGGGATCTGGGCCTGCGGCGCACGGAGCAGGGCCTTGCCCTGACCCGCCCGCTGACAGCGGGCCACTGGTCGCTGCCGGGAGATGAGACGTCCCAGCTGATTTCCGGTATGCTGCTGGCGCTGCCGCTGCTGCCGGGGGACTCGGACATTACCGTCACCGGAGAGGCCGTCTCCCGGCCCTATGTGCAGATGACTCTGGCGGTCCTGGATCGCCACGGCGTCACCGTGGAGAAAATCACCGATGGCTGGCATATCCCCGGCGGGCAGTTCTGCCGCCCCGCGCCGCTGTTGGATGAGCCGGACTGGTCCGCTGCGGCCTATTGGCTGGTGCTGCGTGCCCTGCTTCCCAGACAGAGAAGAGAGGCTCTTCGTATCCCGTTGGCGCCGCCGCCCTATCTCCAGGGCGACGCGGCCATCTTGCGCTATCTGGACAAGCTGCCGGAGCAGATCGATATCTCCGACACCCCGGACCTTCTGCCGCCGCTGGCCCTGTACGCCGCGCTGCGCCCGGGCCGCGATACCCGCTTTACCCACGCCGCGTTCCTGCGGCAGAAGGAGAGTGATCGCCTGACCGCCGTCTCCGCTGTGCTGAACGCGCTGGGCGCTTCGGCAGAGGTGCAGCCGGACGGACTGGTCATCCACGGCGTGAGCGCGCTGCACGGCGGAGATGTCTCTGCCTGCGGTGACCACCGCATCGCCCTGCTGGCTGGCTGCGCCGCTATGGTGGCCGACGGCCCCGTGACACTGTCCGGCGCTGAGACGGTGGCGAAGTCCTACCCCGCCTTCTGGCGCGAGCTTGCTGCCCTGGGCGGAAACTGGGAGGTGCTGGAATCGTGATGCACTACACGCTTTTCGGCGAGTCCCACGGTCCGGCGGTGGGTGTCCTGCTGACGGATGTGCCGCCGGGTCTGCCGGTGGACGAGGTCTTTATCCGTGAACAGCTGCTCCGCCGTATGGGGCAGGGGGGACTGACCACCGCCCGGCAGGAAAAAGAGGAAGAGCACTTCCTGTCCGGCGTCTATCAGGGCCGCACCACCGGCGATCCGCTGGCGGCGGTCATTTACAACGGTGATGTCCGTTCCACTGACTACGACAGCCTGAAACACAAGCCCCGGCCCTCCCACGGAGACTATACCGCCGCGGTCCGCGCCCTGGGCTGCAACGATCCCCGGGGCGGCGGCCATACCTCCGGGCGGCTCACCGCGCCGCTGACCGTGGCCGGCGCGCTGGCGATCACATACCTGAAGACGGCCCATATCGCCGTTCACGCGGATGTCCTGGATGAGGAGGCTCTGCGGGCACGCGCTGCCGCTGCCAAAGCGGACGGCGACAGTGTGGGCGGCGTGATCCGCTGCACCGTCAGCGGTCTGCCCGCCGGTTTGGGCGGCCCTGACTGGCGGGATACCGTGGAGGGCACCATCGCCCGCCATGTGTTTGCCATTCCCGCTGTCAAGGCCATCGGCTTCGGCGCGGGGGAGACCTTCGCCCAAATGCGCGGCAGTGCGGCCAACGACCCGTTTACGGTGGTCCATGGCGCTGTTCGCACAGTAAGCAATCATTCCGGCGGCGTCAACGCCGGCGTCACCAACGGCATGGACGTGGTGTTCGATGTGACGTTCCGCCCCACGCCGTCTATCGCTAAGGAACAGCGGACCGTGGACCTGACTACCATGACGGAGACGACTATCTCTGTCCCCGGCCGCCACGATGCCTGCATCGCGCTCCGCGCCGCCCCGGCGGTAGAGTCCGCCGCCGCCCTGGCGGTGTGCCAGCTGTTGCCGGACACGCCCGCCGACCTGAACGGCCTGCGTCAACGGCTGGACGAGACGGACGCGGCGATCCTGGAGCTGTTTGACCGCCGTCAGCGGCTGTCTGCCGCCATCGGCGCGTATAAGAGCGCCCACGGTCTGCCGGTCCGGGATAAGGCCCGGGAGGCGGAAGTCCTCCGTACCCGGGGCGATATGCTGCCGGAGCGCCGCGATCAGGCGGAGCGCCTGATGACCCTGCTGATGGCGCTCTCCCGGGAGGAGCAGGCATGACGGGGCGGATCATCCTTATCGGTATGCCCGCCGGCGGAAAGACCACCATCGGCGCCGCCCTGTCCCGGGCGCTGTCCGTGCCCCTTTACGACGCGGACGCACTGGCGGAGCAGACAGCGGGCCGTTCCATTCCGGCGATTTTCGCCGCAGAGGGCGAGGCTGCCTTCCGTGCCCTGGAACGCCGGACGCTGGAAGCGCTCTGCACAGAGACGGAAACACCCTGCGTCATCGCCACCGGCGGTGGTGCGGTGTTGACGGAGCAGAACCGTGAGCTCCTGCGTCGAAGCGGCACGGTGTTCTGGCTGGACCGGACGGTGGATAATATTATGTCGACTGATTACGCCGCCGGACGTCCGCTGCTCGCCGGGGGAGAGGCGGCCCTGCGGGCCCTGTATGCCGTCCGCTGCCCGCTGTACGCGGCCTGCGCCCATTATCGGGTGCCTGACGGCACTGTTGACCAAATGAAGGACTTTATTCTGCGACTATGGAGGGATACGCCATGAAGCTGCTCATCCTCAACGGCCCCAACCTGAACCTGTTGGGCCAGCGGGAGCCGGACATCTACGGCAGACAGAGCTATGACGATTTATGTAAACTGATTTACGAGCACGCCGCCGCCGTGGGCTGCCAGGTGGAGCTGTTCCAGTCTAACCATGAGGGCACGCTTATCGACGCTATCCAGGCCTCCCGGGCCGGCTTCGGCGGCATCGTCATCAACCCTGGGGCCTACGCGCATTACAGCTACGCCATCTATGATGCTCTGCGCTGCGCCCCCGTCCCGGCGGTGGAGGTGCATATTTCCGATATCAACGCCCGCGAGCCCTTCCGGGCCGTGTCCGTCACCGCGCCGGCCTGCGTTAGAGTCATCACCGGCCACGGACTTGCCGGCTATCTCGAAGCCATGGACTATCTGCTCCAACACACCAATGACACTGCGGCTGCGCCCACCTGCGGCTGCACTGGGGAGGCACTTGTATGACCAACAAAAAGCTCTATCTTATCGGCGACCCCGTGGATCATAGCCTTTCGCCGCTGCTCCACGGCGCCATGATCGCCCAGACCGGCGTACACTACACCTATGAAGTCCGCCGTGTTCAGCCCCGCGATCTGGCTGAGTTCGTGGCCGAGGCCAAGGCCGGCGGCTGTGCCGGGTTCAACGTCACCATGCCCCACAAGGAGGCCATCCTGCCGCTGCTGGATGAGCTGAGCCCTGCGGCAGCCGCCTGCGGTGCGGTGAACACCGTCTGCATCAAAAACGGCCGTGCCATCGGCTATAACACTGACGGCCGGGGATTTGTGGACAGCCTGCGCGCCCGCGGCCTGGAGCCGGAGGGCAAGACCGTGCTGCTGCTGGGTACCGGCGGCGCCGGAGACGCCATCTGTGATGCGCTGGTCGGCGCCGGTGTGAAAAAGATTTTCGTCACCAACCGCAGCGTCTATCCGGCCCAGGATCTGGCCGCGCGTTACCCGGATAAGGCGCAGTTCATCTACTTCGGCATTTTCCCCGTCCGCCATGCCATGGCCGAGAGCGACCTGTTCATCAACGCCACCTCTCTGGGCATGGCCGGCATGAAGGAGTTTTCCGACCTGGGCTTCCTGCGTGACGCCCCGGCAGGCGTCACCGTCTACGATCTGGTCTATAACCCCCGGCAGACCATGCTGCTGCGCGAGGCCGAAAAGCGCGGCCTGCCCACCGTGTCCGGCATCGACCTGCTGCTCTACCAGGCGGCCCGTGCCTTCAAGATGTTCACCGGCAAGGACGTGGATATGCCCGCCCTGCTCTCGGCGCTGGAGGGCAAGCTGGACTGAGGTTGACACCCGTCCCGCGCGGTTATATAATACCCGAAGGCTTTTCACCTTTTCTTTGAGGTATTTTCTATGAACTTTCGATTGCTCTCACACACAATGGGCTACATCCTGTGGGTCGAGGCAGGCTTCCTGCTGCTGCCGGCACTGACGGCCTGTATTTATGCCGAGACCTGCTGGCAGCAGTTTCTCCTGACGGCGCTGCTCTGTGCCGCGGCGGGCACGGTGCTGCATCTGATCCCGGTGAAAAAGGCACAGATGCACAGCCGCGACGGGTTCGTGGCCGTGGCGCTCAGCTGGGTGCTGCTGTCCCTGTTCGGGGCGCTGCCCTATGTGTTCACCGGCGCCATGACCAGTTATATCGACGCCCTGTTCGAGACGGTCTCCGGCCTGACCACCACCGGCTCGTCCACCTTCACCGCTGTGTCCCATCTGCCCCGCAGCGTGCTGCTGTGGCGCTCGCTGACCCAGTGGATGGGCGGCATGGGTGTGCTGGTGCTGTTCCTGGCGCTGACGCCCCGCATGGGCGAGGGCGCGGTGTTCCTTATGCGCGCCGAAAGCCCCGGCCCCATCAAGTCCAAACTGGTGCCCAAGGTGGGCGGCACCGCCAAGATCCTCTACACCATCTACGTGATCCTGACGGCCTGCGAGATAGCCGCCCTGCGTCTGGCGGGCGAGAGCTGGTTCTCCGCCGTCTGCCACAGCTTTACCACCATGGCCACCGGCGGCTTCTCGATTTATGATACCTCCCTAGCGGGCGCGTCCAAGGCGGTCATGTGGATCGTCACCGTGTTCTCCTTCCTGGCGGGCGTGAATTTCTCCCTGATGTTTCTGGCCGTTCGCGGCAAGCTGAAGGAGGTGCTCCGCAGCGAGGAGCTGCGGATCTACGTCGGTATCGTGGCGGCGGCCACGTTGCTGCTGTGCATTAACCTGCGGGTGCAGGCGGGGGTGCCCTTCCGGGATTCCATCACCGACGCCGCCTTCCAGACTGTTACCATCATCACCACCACGGGCTTTGCCACCGTGGATTTCTCCCTGTGGCCTACCTTCTGCCGCATGGCGCTGGTGATGCTGATGTTCACCGGCGCCTGCGCCGGCTCCACCTCCGGAGGCATCAAGATATCCCGCGTCGCCATTCTCTGCAAGAGCCTGAAGCGGGAGCTGAAGCAGCTGGCGCACCCCCACCATGTCAGCGTGCTGAAGGTGGACGGACAGGCCGTGGAGGAGCGGGTCGTCTCCTCCGCCGGCGCGTTTATCGCGGCATACCTGCTGGTGCTGCTGGCCGGTGCGCTGGTGGTCAGCTGGGACAACTATGGCTTCCAGGAGTCCTTCGCCGCCTCTCTGACCTGCATCAGCAATGTGGGCCCCGGCCTGGGCATCCTCGGCCCCATGGAGAATTTCTCCATCCTCTCGCCCCTGAGCAAGCTGGTGCTGTCGCTGGAGATGCTCATGGGCCGTCTGGAGCTGATGCCCCTGCTGGCGCTGTTCCTGGGCAGCACCTGGCGTGACTGACGCAAAAAAGCACCCCGCGGGGTGCTTTTGTCATTTCTGCGCCGTGCAGTATGCCTCATATTTTTCCTGCAGCCAGGCCTTCAGCGTCTCCACGCCCGCCTCGTCCCAGGTGAAATCCCGTTCCTCCTTGTCCTGCGCCAGCTCGTAGCACACATTGCTGTATACGGCGGTGTGCAGGATTCCCGCGTCCTTATCCCCATCGAAGCGGTAGCGGAACTCCCCGATGGAGCCGGTGTATATGAACGCCCGATTGAACCAGTTGGGCGTCAATTCTGCAAATTGTGGGTGCATGACGGTCGCTCCTTTCGTTTATCATAGGGATGATACCACAAAACCGACGGACTGTACAGGCAAAAATTTGCCGCGGCTCGCCGAAGGACTTGAAAACAGACCAAACGTATGGTACAATGTGCCTGCATATTCAGGGGCACCGCCCCTTGACAAAGTGAGGGAATAGCGTATGAAAAACGCAGTCAAACGTATCGGCGTGCTGACCAGCGGCGGCGACGCCCCCGGCATGAACGCCTGCATCCGCGCCGTGGTCCGCAGCGCCAACGCCCGGGGCATCGAGTGCGTGGGCATCCGCCGCGGCTATCAGGGCCTGATCTCCGGCGACATCGTCGAGATGGACAACGCCAGCGTCAGCCGCATCATCAACCGCGGCGGCACCATCCTGTACTCCGCCCGCTGTGACGAGTTCCGCACCAAGGAGGGGCAGGAGAAGGCCTACGCCACCTGCAAGCTTATCGGTCTGGACGGCCTGGTGGCCATCGGCGGCGATGGCACGTTCCGCGGCGCGCAGGACCTGTCCAAGTTCGGCATTTCCGTGGTGGGTATCCCCGGCACCATCGACAACGACATCGTCTGCACCGACTACACCATCGGCTTCGACACCGCGGCCAACACCGCCGTGGAGTGTATGGACAAGCTCCGCGACACCATGCAGTCCCACGAGCGCTGCTCCGTGGTGGAGGTCATGGGCCACCGCGCCGGTTATCTGGCGCTGTATGTGGGCGTGGCCATCGGCGCCACCGCCGTGCTGGTGCCCGAGCGCCCCTACGACTTTGAAAAGCACGTAGCTGAGAAGATCCGCCGCGCCCGTATCAGCGGCAAAACCAATTTCATGATCGTGGTGGCCGAGGGCGCCGCCAGCGGCATGGCCGTGGGTGAGCAGATCAAAAAGGAGCTGGGGTTGGACCCCCGCGTCACCATTCTGGGCCACATCCAGCGGGGCGGCAGCCCCACAGCCAAGGACCGCGTCACCGCCACCCGCATGGGCTACGAGGCGGTGCAGCTGCTGGCGGAGGGCAAGACCAACCGCATCGTCTGCGCCAAGGGCGACCGGATCAGCAACGTGGACATTGACGAGGGCCTGGCGATGACCAAGACCCTGAACCACGAGGAGTTCGAGGTCATGACCGTCATGACCGGAAGATAAGGAAAAGAGCAAAAAAGAGACGCGCCGCAGCGCGTCTCTTTCTGTTTACTCAGCATTGTAAGCAGGAATTGATTTTCAGTGCACAGTGATGTACACTGAGAACATGAGCGGATTCTTAAATGGAAAGTTGAACCACTTGATTGAAAAAATATTATTGGCTATGCGGATTAAAGCCCAAGAGAACGAAAAGAGGCAGGACCATTCCTGCCTCTTCCCTTATTCCATCTCCGGCCGTTCGTCGCCCATGAAGAACACCGCCACGGTGCCCTGTCCGGCATGGCTGCCGATGATGGTGCCGATGTCGCACAGGCGAATCTTTCCCTTCAGCTTCGGGAACCGTTCCTCCACGGCGTCCATGACCAGCCGGGCGTCCTCCGGGCACTGGCTGTGGCAGATAAAGCACTTGCCGTCATAGTCCCGGCCGCCCTGGGCGTGCTGCTCCATGGTGTCCACCGTAGTCTCCACGGCTTTTTTCTTGCCCCGCACCTTGCTGTATGCCTTGATGGCGCCCTTGTCGTCCAGCCGCATGATGGGGCAGATGTTCAGCACCGTGGCTACCGTGGCCGCCGCGCCGGATACCCGGCCTGTCCGCCGGAACTGGGTCATATCGCTGGAAAAGAACTGGTGATGCACCTTGTTCCGGTTGTCCAGCACCCACTGGGCCACGGTGTCGATGTCCTCGCCCGCGTCCCGCATATCGGCGGCGTAGTCCACCAGCAGGCCGTAGCCGCTGGAGGAGCACAGGGAGTCGATGACGATCAGCTTTTGCCCGGGGTACTTGTCCTTCAGCTCTGCTGCCGCCAGATAGGCGTTGTTCACCGAGCAGGACTGCCCGGATGTGAACGCGATGTGCAGCACGTCGCCGCCCTGCTGCAGCAGGCGCTCGAAGAAGTCCATATAGCCCGCCGCATTGATCTGGCTGGTCTGGGGCAGTTTGCCCGCCTTCAGAAAGCTGTAAAACCGGGGCAGCGCCGCCGGATCGCGGCCCATGTCGTCGTCATAGGTCTGCCCGTCCACCACGTAGGTGTAAAACAGCACGGGGATGTCCCGGCTCTCCATGTACGAATAGGGCAGGTCCACCGTGGAGCAGCAGCTCAGTGTAAATTTCCGTTCCATTATTTCTCCTTTTTACTCCTTTGTTCTGCTGTGTCTGCGGCAGGGAAGGGGGCACGCAGAACGCCCATTTGTAATACAAGTTCATTATATGGCCCTGCTTGTTTTTGTCAATATGCGCTTTTCACGGATTGCAAAAACCGATGGGATACGCTATAATAACCACCTGACTACAATACAGGGAGCGATCCGTTATGATACTCGTACTGCAAAAGAACACCCCGGAGCCTGCCATCCGCCAGCTGCTGGCCCAGCTGGCTCTGCAAAACGTCAAGGGCGGCTGCGTAGCGGGGGAGACATCCATCCTTCTGCCCCTGGTGGGGGAGACGTGGCGGCTGGACCCCGCCGCGCTTCAGGCCCTGCCCTATGTGCAGGAGGCCCGCCGCCTGACTCCGGCCTATCACCTGGCCGCCCGGAGCACTCATCCGGAGGATACCGTGGTGCCGGTGGGCGATGTCCGCGTGGGCGCGGATTTCTGTCTGATCGCAGGGCCCTGTGCCGTGGAGTCCGCGCACCAGATACAGACCGTCGCCGCCGCCGTAAAGGCCGCCGGGGCCGTCATGCTCCGCGGAGGCGCCTTCAAGCCCCGCACCTCGCCCTACACCTTCCAGGGCCTGGGTGAGCAGGGCGCGGCGATGCTGGTGCAGGCCGGCCGTGATACGGGTCTGCCCACCGTTACCGAGATCACCGATCCCGCCCAGCTGGACACGCTGGCTGATGTGGACGTGCTGCAGGTGGGTGCACGCAATATGCAGAACTTCGCCCTGCTGAAGGCTCTTGGCCGCACCCGCAAGCCCATCTTGCTCAAGCGCGGCACCTCCGCCACGGTGGAGGAGCTGCTGCTGTCCGCGGAGTATATCCTGTCCGGCGGCAATACGCAGGTCATTCTCTGCGAGCGTGGTATCCGCAGCGGCCTGACCCCCGCCCGCGCCGCCCTGGATGTGGCCGCCGTTCCGGTGCTGAAGCGCCTGACCCATCTGCCGGTCATTGTGGACCCCAGCCACGCCGCGGGCCGCGCCGATCTGGTGGAGCCGCTG
>UMLJ01005677.1_pt1 | contig 9867 bp, 9 predicted proteins | sample 1966521 | NCBI WGS metagenome assembly UMLJ01 (sample SAMEA4836199, study PRJEB28245) | human gut metagenome | biome: gut microbiome; material: fecal sample | place: Denmark | collected 2008
ACGCCCGTGTGATTGTTACAGTGAAATAAAAACATTAAATACAACTTAATATTATATGCAGAAATTTTCAATATTGTTATGCTCCTTGTTGCTTGCGGCTTCGGCATGGGCAGGCAGCAAGGCCGATCCGGGCAAGCAGGCCATAGTGCTCGAGGAGTTTGTGTTCATGAAGTCGCCCACGCGCGACTGTCACGCATCGTCTATAATGGAACTGTCTGACGGCACTTTGCTCTGCACATGGTTCGGAGGCACGCGCGAGCGCGCCAAGGACGTAAAGATATGGCTGGCACGCAAGCCCAAGGGCGGCACATGGCAGGAGCCTGTGGCCATAGCCGACGGCGAAGGCGGCACGGTGTTCAATCCGGTGTTGGTGCAGCTCAAGGGAGGCGACATACAGATATATTATCTCTGCCCGACGATAGACGAGGGCCGCGTGATAACCTCTTCTGACAACGGCCTCACGTGGAGCCGCCCCGTGGCCCTGCCCAAAGGCTTCGTAGGTCCTGTGGTCAACAAGCCCGTGTATCTCGACGACGGCACCATCGTGGCAGGAGCCAGCCTGCAGGACGCGCCCGGCAAGCGCATACACGTGGAGCGCAGCACCGACAACGGCCGCACATGGACCAAGACGCCGGCGCTGAGCGATCCTGCCGGAACAAAATATAAGCTCATTCAGCCCACCTTCCTCGTACACTCGCAGAAGCGCCTGCAGCTGCTGGCACGCCCCAACGGCAGCGGACCCGACACGAGGATAGCGCAGACATGGTCGGACGACGGCGGACTGACATGGGGCCCGATAACCGACACCACGCTGCCCAATAACAACTCGGCCATAGACGCCGTTACGCTGAAGGACGGCCGCCATCTGCTTGTCTACAACCACTCTACGCGCAACGACACCATAGGCGGGCGCAAGGGCAGGGGCATACTGACCGTGGCCATGACGCGCAACGGCATCGACTGGGAGGCTGCCGCCGTGCTTGAATACCGCACCGGCGCAGTGCAGTATTCGTATCCGGCAGTGATACAGACGAGCGACGGACTGGTGCATATCACCTACTCATGGCACCGCAAGCGCATAAAGCACGTGGTGATAGACCCCTCAAAGCTCGTTACCTATCCCATTGTAGACGGCGTGTGGCCCAAGGACAAGATGCCGTGGACAAAGAGCACCGAGACCGAGAGCGTGGCACAAGGCACAGAGGTGCTGCAGTGATGCGCAGAGCCTGCACCGTAGCTTCTATATAATGTTAAAACAAGTCTTACTGAACCATGAAGAATCTTATATTTTCTGTTGCAGCCGCCCTCGTGCCGGCTCTGTGCATGGCCGACGGCCTTAAGGCTTTCCCCACGGCCGAGGGCTATGGCAAGTTTACCGTAGGCGGCCGCGGAGGCGACGTCTACGAAGTTACCAACCTCAACGACTCGGGCGAGGGCAGCCTGCGCCATGCCGTTGAGGCCGAGGGGCCGCGCACGGTGGTGTTCCGCGTGTCGGGCACCATCGACCTGAAGAAAAAGCTCACAATACGCAACCCCTACATAACCATAGCCGGACAGACCGCTCCCGGCGACGGCATCTGCATAAAGCGCTATCCGCTGAGCATAGCCGCCGACGAGGTGATAATACGCTATATACGTGTGCGCCTGGGCAACGAGAGCGGCGGCAGCGACGATGCCTTAAGCTGCCGCGGCCGCAAGAACATCATACTCGACCACGTGTCGGCAAGCTGGAGCATCGACGAGACCATGTCGGTGTATCACTGCAAGAACGTAACCATACAGTGGTGCATGATCACCGAGAGCCTCTTCGGCTCCAACCACGTTAAGGGCAGCCACGGCTTCGGCGGCATATGGGGCTCCGACCTCAGCACATATCATCACAACCTGATAGCCCATCACTCGAGCCGCAACCCGCGCTGGGCGTCGGGAGGCGGGCGCAACGACTATCGCAACAACGTTGTCTACAACTGGGGCTACAACAGCAGCTACGGCGGCGAAAGGCAGCAGAAGGGCAACCCCGAGTTCAGCTCGATAATGGTGAACATGGTGGGCAACTACTATAAGCCCGGTCCGGCCACGCGCGGCGGCAAGGTGTCTTACCGTATAGTAAACCCCGGCAGCCGCGGCGACGACGATTACGGTCTGTGGTATGTAGAGGGCAACGTGGTAGAGGGCAACGGCGCTGTTACGCGCGACAACTGGAACGGCGGAGTGCAGCTGCAGGGCGGCGGCAGCGTGCTCGACAGGATAAGGCTCGGCAAGCCCTGGGATGCCATGAAGATAGATGAGCAGACGCCACACGAGGCATACGAGGCAGTGCTCGACAGGGCGGGATGCTCGCTGCCCGTGCGCGACGCGGTAGACCGCCGCATAGTGGCAGAGGTGCGCTCTGGCACGGCCACATTCGGCGGCAAGAGCTACAGCAGCAGGAAAGACGCGGGCGATGACTATGTGCCCACGGGCATAATAGACTCGCAGCAGGATGTGGGCGGATGGCCCGAGCTTAAGAGCGCCGCCGCCCCTGCCGACTCCGACCATGACGGCATGCCCGACGCATGGGAGCGTGAGCACGGCCTCGACCCAGCTAATCCTGCCGACCGCAACGGCCTGGGCAGCAACGGATACACTAATCTGGAGAACTATCTCAACAGCATTGCGCCCTGACGTTCATGCCTGTGGCAAGCCTGCGCGCTGCCATGGGCCATTGCTCAGGCACGATGCGCCGTGTAAATAAAAGCCTGGCGGCAACGCCTGACGTGTGGTTTGATGACGGTCTGAAGTGTATGCACATCTGATAAAGAAAAACTTTTCCGGCCAAATCATAATCACTTATCTTGGCTTAAGACTAATGTTCGCAGCTTTTAGACATACGTTTTTTTTCTTCTTTTCAGCCGTCATGTCGCCTTGCATCAGCCTGCAAATCAAAAACACGCCGAAAATCGTAACCATTTTATATATTTTTCCTTTCAGTCTAAATGTTTCGTGTGCTTTGTATAACTGTACATTAAGCAAATCACGCTCATTTACTTTCATATTGTTAGTGGCCCGTTTACGACCCGTAAGTGGGCCACTTTTGATGCAAAACCGGCCCACTTTTTAGTCGTAAGTCATAGGCTTTTTGTTGTTAACTAAAGCGGAGATATAATACAAAGAATTGTCAAGCCGAAAAAACTGCCAATACTGACAATTTTGAACCTCTGAAAGACAAGCACTTCACCCGAAAGCTGTCAGTAAAGATATTAGCATGCAGAGCCTGCACAAGCTTGGAACTTTTCGTGATTCTTTTGCTTGTGACATACACTTTAGCGCAAATATCAGGAATGATATGAATAATTTGTTTATGGGTCTGTATGGCAAGATACGGCTAATGAAAATGGCACTCGTAGAAACTGTCAGCGAGTGCCATTTGAGTATGGATATTTAGTCGGTCAATATCATGGCTATTATTTTTCGGGCACGTAGAATTTATCCATCAGCGGAAGTACCATTTCCGGATTTTTGCGGAACTGCTTCCCTTTTATCTCTTTTTTATCTACCATTTCTACCAGCTTAGGAAACTCCTTGAAATATAGTTTCATGGCTTTCTTCATAACTAAAAAGATTCCTTTTATGCCGAGCCAATAAGCTTTGGCTATCTCATCTCCTTTCTTTAGATAGTAATATCGCCAAACATAATTGACTTTGGTACTATTATTGTTCACTGTATAATCAGTGGTTAGTGTTTTATATCCTTTGACGTTCTTTCCTTCGTAAATTAGCTGTAGGAATACTGGCTTCTTAAAAGGCTTTGGATCCTTGCTAAATAGATTGGGTATACTATTTTGTGCTTTTACCGATTCGTAAATTAAGGGTAAGGAGTCATTGAGAGTTGACGTGTAAACTATTCTTTTCACTTCTTCTGATGTGTATTTACGGGCTTTACCTTTGTAGGTATCGCTTATTTTTATGTCATATACCGGTGAAATTAGGTGTGATGTGGAAGGAATCGAGGTGTAACCTTCAATTACCGTGCCGTCAGTCAGCGTGCAGGTTACTTTGTAGTCGTCAGGATTGTTGCGTGCTGTCGTTGGCAGAGCCATGAATAGTAGTGAAAGTATTAAGATAAGTTTATTCATTGTGTTTTATTTTAAGGTCGTTTACAATAAGGTTATTGAACACAGATAAACAAATTTTGCAAGTTATAGTTGTTAGACCATGCTTGTAAAATTTGGCTTGTAGATTACTGCTGATCAGTATAAAAGTTCGTCGCTTGCCAAATGTGCATTGCACTATGCATGCCGAATGCATAGATAGTATTTTCTTTCAATACTTAACGGATGGTTTTCTCTTAATTCTGCCAATTTGAACCTGTAATGTAAGACATGGCTATTTTATCAATGTAATATTTGTTCGTCGCTCCGTTTGCATCTATAGAGCGAGACAAAATTCCTATATCAGTTTAAATATTACTCACAACCGGTTCCGTTTGTTCATTGTCGTTACATAAACATTTTGCAAATGCAGAAAAAAGCCTCAATACAATTTAGACGTAGTTTTTTCGTGCACCTCCTTTTTTAGTTAAGAAATTATATCCATAGCCAAAAATACGATTTTTTTTCTAATTTTGTATATAAATATCAATATTTTATAGAAAATGAAACGAAAATAATATGAATATCATTATTTTCATTTTTCTTATTTGTTGCATAGAAAGAAGTTGCTATTGTTCTGACGGAGAGGAAATGGCTATTGCGCTTGCGTTATTGCGCACATTTCTGGCAAAAGAATGAAGGTGCGTCAGAATGTATTTTAGAATACATATTCTGATGCACCTTCCTTTATTGTTTATGTCGTAAAGATGTTCCTGCCGTATGTCGTCGTTGGCGTTTATGCCTGCGCCGTGCGCTCATGTAGGCAGGATAAAGAGTTATTTCTCGTTCAGCACTTTGTCAAACTGCTTGGCGAAGAACATTATCTGATAGTCTATCGAGTTGTGCCAGTAGTCGCCCGTGTGGCCGCCGGGGCGCACGTAGAAGTCGTGCTTCACGTTGAGTTCGCGCAGGCGCTTGTGCGTCTGAAGGTTCACGGGATAGAAGAAGTCGCTGTAGCCGCAGTCGATGATGATGTTCTGGCGCGAGCCGAGCAGGCGGTCGAGCGAATAGTATACGGAGTGAGACTTCCACACTGCTTCGTTCTGAAACTTGTTGCCCAGCACCTTCTCTATCTGCCAGCAGTTGGGATACTGGCAGATGTCCATGCATCCGCTCGTGGTGCCTATGTTGCCGAACACGTCGGGATGCTGCAGTCCGTTCCACATGGCTCCGTGTCCGCCCATGCTCAGGCCTGTTATGGCTCTCAGCTCGCGGCGCGCATAGGTGGGGTAGTGGGCGTCGATATACTCGGGCAGTTCCTTTGATATGAACGTTTCAAACTGCATCGACGGATCAACGGGCGAGTCGACATACCAGCTGTTCTGTCCGTCGGGGCAGACGATGATGGTGCGGTAGGTGTCGGCCAGGCGCGCCACGTCGGTTATTCCCGGCCATGTGGTGCTGTTGCCGCTGTAGCCGTGCAGCAGGTAAATCACGGGATATTTGGCCTCGCCTGCGGCGTCGGGTGTGTATACTATGGTGCTGAGGCTGCGCTTCATCTTCTGGCTGTACACGCTCAGCGTGTCAACCTTTGCAGCGCGTGTTGCCGTTGCGGCCAGCATTATGATCAGCGCCGTCAGTATTGTTCTTGTAATGTTTGTCATGTTGTTATGCTTATTTTTCATTGTCTTTTTCGTCAAGCCGCCTTACGGCCTCCTCAAAGGCAGTTCTGAAGAAGTGGCCTTGGGCTATGAGGTTGCCTATGCGCTCGGCGTTCATCTTCATGCAGGCATACTGTCCCTGTGTGATGTTGGGCAGAATGGTGTCGAGCTCTTTCAGCGAGTCGACGCACAGACCTATGCCGTGCTTGCTGACAAACGGCGCCAGGGCGGCCTGCTTCCATATTATCACGGGCAGCGAGCAGCGCAGATAGAGCGACGTCTTGTGCGGATTGTTTATCTTGAGATATTCGCCCCAGTCGCCCGTGCATCCGTCTTCAGAGGCTCCGTCCCACACCAGTCCGAAGTGGCCACGCGCCGTGGCTATAAGCTCGTCTGACTTTACGAAGCCCATCAGCTCAAATTTGTCGGCGCCCTTTGCCTTGCCAATCTCGAAGCCGTTGCCGTAGAGCCTCACCTTGAACGAGCTTATGTGCTCGCCCCAGCGGTAGAGGAAGGTGTTCTTGCGGTGGCTCAGCGCTCCGGCATACACTATGGTGCGTGTGTCTTCGCTGCTGTTGTTCTTTGCCGCCTGCGTGTCCGACAGATAGTCGAATATGCCCAGCGTGCCCACCATGGCGCGGCATCCGTGGCTCTCGAGCCACTGCTTCATGCTGTCGTTGTGGGCTATTATGTAGTCGGCGTGGTTGAGCCGGCATATCTCCTTCTCGGGTGTGAGCGCCTTGCGGCGGAAGCTGCCCAGGTCGTGTATTATCACAACTACGCGCGCTCCCCTCATGTGGGCCATGCGGCACACCAGCGTGAAGTATTTTTTCAGCGGATACTGCAGCAGCAGCGTGTCGCCGCGTTTCAGGCTGAAGGGCGACTTTATCACTCCGGCGAGCGTCAGGAAGAAGTGCGCCAGCTTGTTGTTGTATGTGGTCTGCCTGAGTCCGGCGTTGCCGAGGCCCATGCTATCCATAATCTTCTCTATATCAGTCTTGGCCTTGTTGCCCGCGCTGCCCAGACCCTTGTAGTTGCGCGAAAGATACTTACAGTTATTTAATTCATAATTCATAATTCACAAATCATAATTGGCTGATGCCTAACTTTGTTTCACAATTCTGAATTCATAATATGGGGCAGAGAAATTTTCTTAAGTCTTAATTATTAATTCTTACTTCTTAATTTCCCATTTCCTTTTCTGCCAGCTTGAGAGCCTCGTCCACGGTGTCGTCCATGTCGAAGTAGGCATACAGCCCGAGTCGGCCTCCGAATATCACGTTGCCCATGCTGCGCGCCATCTGGCGGTACTCGGCCGCTATGGCGTTGTTGCGCTCGTTGTTGACGGGATAATACGGCTCGAGGCCCTCGCTCCATGTGGCGGGATATTCGTAGGTTATCACCGTCTTGGGTTGAGTGCCGTATTCAAAGTGCTTATGCTCAATGATGCGGGTGTAGGGCACGTCGGCCGAGGTGTAGTTCACCACGGCGTTGCCCTGGAAGTTGGGCGTGTCTATCACCTTGGTGTCGAACCTCAGGCTGCGGTATTCGAGCCTTCCGGCGCGGTAGTCGAAGTATTTGTCAATGCGTCCGGTGAACACTATCTTGTCTGCCAGTGAGCAAAGTTCGTCGCGGCGGCTGAAGAAGTCGAGCTGCAGTATGGTCTCCGTGCCCTCCAGCAGGGCGTCGATGAGCCTGTTGTATCCGCCCTCGGGAATGCCCTGATACGGGTCGTTGAAGTAGTTGTTGTCGAAAGTCATGCGCACCGGCACACGCTTTATTATCTCTGCCGGCAGCTCGCGTGCGGGCCGTCCCCACTGTTTCTCGGTGTATCCCTTTATCAGCGTCTCGTAGATGTCGCGTCCGCAGAGCTTCAGCGCCTGCTCCTCAAAGTTGGCAGGACACTCTATCGAGGCATACTCGGCGCGCTGCTTCTTGAGCATCTCCTCGGCCTCGGCAGGCGTGCGCGTGCCCCACAGCTGATAAAAAGTGTTCATGTTGAAGGGCAGGTTGTACAGCCTGCCGTTGAAGTTGGCCACGGGCGAGTTGGTGAAGCGGTTCATCTCAACCAGCCGTGTAACATATTTCCAAACCTCCTTCTTGTCCGTGTGGAATATGTGAGCGCCGTATTTATGCACGTTGATGCCCTCAATGCTCTCGCAGCGGATGTTGCCTCCGGTGCTGTCGCGCCTGTCTATCACGAGGCACTTGCGGCCTGCCTTGCGCGCCTCGTGGGCAAACACAGCCCCGAAAAGGCCGGCTCCGACAATAAGGTAATCGTATTTTTTCATAGTAACAAGTGTTTTTTATGTGCCAGCATGCTGCCGCCAGTGCTGCGGCGTGCGCCTTTCAGCGCTTTTTCTGCTTGCCGGTTATCTTTCTGAAAGCTTTCTTGAATTTGCCCGTTACGGCCCGCTTGTGCTCAAACTCGTCGAGCTTCTTTATCACGAGCGCCACGGTCTTGTCGGCGTCGAGGCCTCTTATTTGGGCGTAGCGCCTTATCACATAGTCCATGAGCCTCTTGTCGTGCGTGAGCCGTTTCAGGTTTTCGGCGCAGTCGTCCTCCGTCGGCTGTATGAACTTTGAGCGGTTGGTGTCTATCAGCCAGAAGCTGAAGCCGCCGTCGGCAGTTCTCTCATACAGTATGTTCGTAAGGTTCAGGTCGCCGTGCATCACTCCCTTTTCGTGCAGCCGTGCCAGCAGATGAGCCAGCGCGTCGGCCGCGTCGCGGTCAAAGTCGTCGCGTCTGAGCAGGTCGGTGAGCGGCGGCAGCATGCACGACTCCGACACAAAGTAGCAGTCGGACATCAGTATGCCGTTGCCAAGCTCAAGATATGCCACCTCGCGGGGCGTGTTGAATCCCCTCTCGCGCAGCATGGCGGCAAAGAGATATGCCCTTGCGGCCTTGCTCTTCTTGAAGAACGAGTAGGCCACGCGCTGCACGGGGTTGGGCCGCTTGTAGTGTTTCACCACGAGCGTGCGGCCGTCAACGCAGAACGACTTCACTGTGTTGCGTCCCTTGTAGAGCGTAGTGCCCCCCTGACTGAACGTCTGAGGCAGGCTGCCCACAAAGCCGCTCAGCGCGCTGAAGCCGCTGCCTACCGTCATGGTCATTATCTTTTCCTTGCTCATGTGCGGCTCAGAGGTTAATGTTCTCGTAGTGCTTAAACCACTCGATGAAGTTCTTTATGCCCTCGTGCAGCGCAACCTTCGGCTTGTAGCCTATCTCGGTCTCGAGCTTTGTGGTGTCGGCCCAGGTGCGGCTTACGTCGCCCGGCTGCATGGGCAGTAGTATCTTTTCGGCCTTGCGGCCCAGGTTTGTCTCTATTTCGGCTATGAAGTCGGTAAGGCTTACGGGGCTTCCGAGGCCTATGTTATACACCTTGTAGGGCAGTCCGTTAGCCGTTCCCGTTCCGTCGGGCGTCTTGTCGAGCACCATGATGGTGCCGTTGGCAATGTCGTCGATGTAGGTAAAGTCGCGCATCATGTCGCCGTTGTTGAACACCTTGATAGGCTTGCCGCTGCTTATGGCTCTTGCAAACAGCATGGGGGCCATGTCGGGGCGTCCGGCGGGGCCGTATACGGTGAAATAGCGCAGGCCGGTGCAGGCTATGCCGTAGAGTTTGCAGTAGGCATGGGCCATGAGCTCGTTGCTCTTCTTGCTTGCTGCATAGAGGCTTACGGGACTTATCACGACGTCGTCTTCAGAGAAAGGCACCTTGCTGTTCATGCCGTAGACCGAGCTCGACGAGGCATAGACGAGATGCTCCACGTTGAAGTTGCGGCAGCACTCGAGTATGTTCAGAAAGCCAATCCAGTTGCTGTGCATGTAGGCGTAGGGGTTCTCTATCGAGTAGCGCACGCCTGCCTGTGCCGCCAGATGTATTATCTTGTCAAACTTAACCTGGTCGAACAGCATGTCGAGGGCGCCCTTGTCCTCGATGTCGAGGCGCAGAAACGTGTAGTTGGGCCATTTGGTGCTCACCGTGCGGTGGCCCATGCGCAGGCTGGCGTCGGCCTCTATCCCTGCCCGGCGCAGGCGGTAGAACTTCAGCTCGGGCGAGTAGTAGTCGTTGATGTTGTCGATTCCCACCACCTCGTCGCCTCTTTCAGCCAGCATTTCGGCGCAGCGGCTG
>UMLJ01030182.1_pt1 | contig 9853 bp, 9 predicted proteins | sample 1966521 | NCBI WGS metagenome assembly UMLJ01 (sample SAMEA4836199, study PRJEB28245) | human gut metagenome | biome: gut microbiome; material: fecal sample | place: Denmark | collected 2008
CCACACGCATCGTCAACCGCAGAGCCTGCTCGAGTTCCTCGTCCGATAAAGCAAGCAACTGCTGATCTCCATTCTGATTCTGAATGGTCTCCCGCAGGCGGATCAGCTGATTGGGATCCAGGTCCTCGACCGTCCCATCCTGAATGGGCTGCGCCGAGAAATCTAATTTCCGCAAATCCGACAAACGCGTGTAGATTTCATAGGGATACATGGGAATGACTTCCGGACCTCCATCCACTTTCAGTCTCCGCTTTAAGATTTTCCCCGACGCTGTAGCAATCACGGAGTAGCTCTTGGGGATAGAAATCACCATAACGGGCAAATCATCGCTATAAAGAATTTCCGTCCGCACCGACAAGGAAGGCCGCGTGCGATTGGCAATAAGCGCCGCTAGCCCGATCGGATCCTGATGCTGCTTCACGATCCCGCTCACTCGCCCATCATCTTCGATGCCCAGATAAAGCGTGCCTCCCTCAGTATTCGTCATGCCGACAATCTCATCCACCAGACTCTCATCCGAATATCCTTTGCCTCTGTCGCTTTTGAATTCAATGGTTAGCGTCTCATTCTTCGGCAAATCGCACACGATGCTGTCCCTCCTTTGATTGAAATATCATTTCAATTCAATTTAATTTAATTCATTTTAACTCAATTTCTGTATAAATTCAATTCATTTAAATTATTTCTATGAATTGAATTGACGATTTTAATTCATTTTTGAATTGAAATCATATTGAGTTGCATTGAAATCGATTTGAGACACAAAAAAGGAGCCCGCAAGGACTCCTGACATGTCTATGGAGCGGATGAAGGGAGTCGAACCCTCCTGTCCAGCTTGGGAAGCTGGCGTTCTACCGATGAACTACACCCGCATACTCATGCATAGATAATACCATACTTTCCGCTCTTTTTCCAGTCTTAGCGAAAAGTTATTTAGGGAAACGGCTCGTCAAGTCACCAGCAACAAAAAGGAGCTGTGAAGAAATGAATCCTCATTTCTTCACAGCCCCTTTTTACTTTGCTTTCATTTGGTTCAGGGTTCAAGGTTCAAGGTTCAGGGTTCAGGATTAGTGAATCATCCTTTGATGGCTGCTTTCCCTTTCTTCAGCCAGTCCATGAGGAGTGGGGAGAAGGCGGAGAGGACGCAGAGGATGATGAGGGCCCAGCAGATCGGGGTGGAGAAGAGGATGGAAATGTCGTTGCCCGAAAGGGTGAGGCTTCTCCTCAGGCCACGCTCGCCGATCGGCCCTAAGATGAGGGCGAGGACGACGGCAGCGGTATTGAGGCCCATCTTACGCATGAGGTATCCCATGACGCCGAAGATGAACATGAGGACGACGTCGACAAAGCTGTTATTGATAGCGAAGGAGCCGACGACACAGAGGACGAAGATGCACGGGATGAGGATGGCATCGGAGATCTTGGCGATGTGCGCGAAGATGCGGCAGCCGCCGAGTCCGATGAGGAGCATGAAGAACTGTACGATGACGAAGCCGGCGAAGAAGGTGTAGGTCATCGGCGCATATTTCGTGAAAAGCTCCGGCCCCGGCTGGAGGCCCTGAATGATGAGGCCGCCCATGAGGACGGCGGTGACGGATTCACCCGGGATGCCGAGAGTCAGCGTCGGGATGAGCGAGCCGCCGGTGACGGCGTTGTTCGCTGCTTCGGAGCCCGCGACGCCTTCGATGGAGCCGTGTCCAAATTTCTCCGGTGTCTTGGAGAACTGCTTGGCAGTATTGTAGCCGAGGAAGCAGGCGATGGAGGCGCCCGCGCCAGGAAGAATGCCGATGATGTTCCCGATGAGCCATGAGCGGATGACGGTCGGCGCGATCAGTTTCAGTTCATGGGCTTTGAGCAGCACGGAGTCTTTGAATTTCACAATGCTTCCGCGTTCCTTGATGGCTTTTTCCATGAGGATAAAGACTTGGGACATGGAGAAAAGTCCGATCATCGCGCAGGTGACATTGATGCCGTTGTAAAGCTCATCAACACCAAACATGTAGCGCGCGGTCCCTTCCATCGGGTCCATGCCGATGGTGGAGAGGATGAGCCCAAAGGCGCCGCTCATGAGGCCCTTGACCATGGAGCCGGTGGTGACGCCGGCGATGATGGTGAGTCCGAAGAGGGCGAGCCAGAAATATTCCGGACTGCCGAATTTCATCGCAAGCTCTGCAAGGAGCGGTGCGAAGAAGTAGAGGGAAATGCAGGAGAGAAGCCCGCCGAAGAAGGAAGCGGTGCAGGCGGTGCCGAGCGCTTTGCCCGCGCGTCCCTGTTTGGTGAGCTCATAGCCGTCGAGTGCGGTCGCAGCCGAAGCCGGAGTGCCCGGGGTGTGGATCAGGATGGCGCAGATGGAGCCGCCGAAGATGGCGCCGCAGTAAATGCCGCCGAGCATGATGAGGCCCGTTTCTGCCTTCATCCCGAAGGTGAGAGGCAGGAGAAGCGCGACGCCCATCGCCGCGGAGAGCCCTGGCATGCAGCCGACAATGACGCCGATGGTGACGCCGATCACCATCATGAGAAGATTCATAGGGTCCAGAGCATTACCGAAGCCCTGGGCCATCAGTGCTAATGTATTCGCATCCATGTCATTTCCTCCTTAGAGCAAGTCTTCGATGAGCATGCCCATCGGAAGGGGCACATTCAGGAAGAGATCAAAGGTACCGAATACCAGCACCACCATACCGGCGAGGACCAGCAGAATGTAGAGCGGACGGATCTTGAAGAATTTCAGACAGAAGAGCAGGTAGACCAGGGATGCGGGATAGAAACCGACGAGGTACATCATGACAAAGTAGAGGATGAAGGCCGCAAACATGGTCCAGAATTGTTTCGGCATAAAGCCGTCGAAGAGGACCGGCATGTCGTTTTCCGAAGTTTTTTCTCTCCGGTAGTCACGCACCATCTGCCCCACGCGGACAGTGGTGAGAATGAGCAGGAGCCCGATGACGAAGTGCGGATAGTGCCGCGCCCCGAGGGGAAAGCTCTGTGTCAGGTAGAGGAAAAAGAAACTGAAAGCGTACATGAAGCCGCAGATATAGATATCTGATTTTTTCATGAAATGGTTTGACTCCTTTGGAAAATGGGGTAAGGATTCAGGGTTGGCTCATGGGGCGTATCGCCCCGTGATTGCATGCGAAAAAGGGGGAGCAGGTTCTATAGGTTCAAGAGGTTCCATGGGGTTGGTGCGGCGCATAAAATTACGAAAGCACCGCGGAAAATTGAAACCAGCGGTTTTCTCGTATCGCCAACCTAATCCCTATCCACTAGTCCCTAGTTACCAGAAAACAGAAGCGAGAAACGAGCGTTTGCACCTTCTCGTTTCTCGCTTTTGTGATTTCCAGAGAATAGGGATCACTCTGCGAATCCTGAACCTATCAACCTGAACCCTGCACCCTCAATTATTTCGCATACAGCTTAGATACAACGTTCTTGCAGAAGTCCATCTGTTCTGCGATCATCTGGCCAAGGGCTTTGCTGTCTTTGAAGTCGATGACCATGCCCGCATTTTCATGGGCTTTCTTGACTTCCGGATCTTCCATGGTCTTCTTGAACGCATCTTCGTAGAACTTGATCACATTGTCCGGAGTGCCCTTCGGAGCGACGAGGGCACGCGCGGAGCCGTACCATTTATTATAGTAGCCGAGTTCGCCCAAGGTCGGTACATCTGGGAGCTGCGGGTCTCTCTTTTCCGCATAGACGCCGAGGACTTTCAGCTCTGCGCTGTCGCCTTTGATGAGTTTTGCCACATCAGCGACTTTCGCGCAGGAGAAATCGACTTCGCCCTGACGGAGAGCGAGGAGCTGGTCAGCAGTTCCGCCATAAGGAACTGCGTTGTATTCAAATTTCGCAGACTGTGCAAGGAGCTGGGCTGCGGTGTGATTCGAAGCCTGCACGCCATTCGTAGAACATTTCAGCTGTCCCGGATTTGCCTGTGCATCTGCAACGAGTTCCTTCAGGCTGTTCCACTTCGCATCCTTCTTGACCACGACGACAGCCGTTTCTGTCAGGTGGTTGCAGATCGGGACGATGGACTTGTCCGTGAATGCAGAGCCTTCCATCTGCGCGAGCGTGGTGTAGGTCGGCAGGTTGATGAAGCCGATGGTCTGTCCGTCCGGCTTGGATTTTGCAAGCTCCGTCCAGCCGATCTTGCCGTCAGCGCCCGGTTTATTTTCGATGACGAGTGTCTGCCCGACATATTTCTTCGCGCTGTTCGTCAAGAGACGCGCACCGGTGTCCGTGCCGGAGCCGGCCTTGTACGCCACGATGACCTTGACGTCCTTTGTTGGTTTCCACGCAGCGTCGCCTGCGGCTTTCTTGTCTTTGTTTCCACAGCCGGCAAAAAGAATGCCTGCGGAAAGAACTGCGACACCGAGCAATGCCAGTTTCTTATTCATAGGTTTCCTCCTTGCATCTTCCGAGATGCTTCCTCAAAATCGTGCAAGAGGATAGTCCGTCTTTCTGAAGGCTTCATCGCCCCTCTATTCTGTTGCACGTTTATCAGAAATATTTTATCATTCTGTTTTTTCGTAAACAACAGGTAAAGTGCTTGTAAAGCGTTTATTGAACAAGTATATGCTTGTTATTTGCATTTACTCATGTTTCTGTCAATGCATATGAGAGAAAGGCATAGAAGCCTAGGGACATCTTCTAAAATTGATATAGAATAGAAAAGGTTTCGGGTTAGCCCAAGGGGCGGCTCGTCCATAAATTGCGCTTGAAGGTTTTCCCAGAGTTGGAAATAAGAAGTGGCCAGGGATCAGGAGACGCGAGTGACTAGTAACTTGAATACCACCTTCGGGCATCGCCACCATCTATACTCCGCGGCGCTTCTATATTTTTATGCGCCGCACCTTCATTCCTCATTCCTCATTCGAGCAAAGCTTTCTTCCACAATCAAGTGGCAGCCCCCTAAGAGCTACCCCTCCTCACGCGCCGAAGAAGATCTCCAGCCCGATCCCGATGAGGATCACGCCGCCTAAGATGGTCGCCTTATCCGCGAGCTTCATGCCGAAGCGTTTCCCGAGGAAGAGCCCTGCGATGCAGATGGCGAAGGTCACGATGCCGATGATGATACTCGCGAGCATCGCTTTGGCAAAGGGGTACTCCGCCAAGGTGAAGCCGACGGAGAGCGCGTCCATGGAGGTCGCGAGCCCCTGGAGCAAGAGGTAGCGCAGGCCCACGCTGACCTTGACGTCCTCTTCATCTCCGGAGAGACCGTCACGGATCATGAGCCCGCCGATGGCGACGAGCAGGACCAGCGATGCCCACGGCACGAGCGGGAGCAGGGCCTGAAAAAGATCGACGATCCGGTTCACACATGCCCAGCCTGCCATCGGCATCAGCCACTGGAAGAAGCCGAAGGTCCCCGCGATGAGACACATGGTGCGGATGCGGAGGAAATGATTCGCAAGGCCATTCGCAAGCGAGACGGAAAAGGCGTCCATCGCAAGTCCCACGCCGAGCAGGACGCTGTTCAAAATAAATAAACCACTCATTGGTATCTCCCCGAAATGAAAGAGGCTGTGCGGCTTAGCCGAAAGGGATGCGTGACCAGTCTCTCAGGGTCATTTCAAGCGCTTTCTTCCCACGAAAAAAAGACCCCGCGCACAGCTTAAGGAAGCACTGTTTCCATCGTTGTAAGATGGAATCAGCGTTTCCTTAAAACTATACACGTGAGTCTCGCATTTTAAAGCAAGCCAGGCAGGATGTACGGGTCACTGCCAGTATGTTGACGGGCTCCACCGAAGTGGCTGCTACTCCCTCACTTATGGGAGAATGATAGCATGAAAAGCGGCAGATGTCAAAGGGTTTGGAAGTGACTGGTGACTAGTGACTGAAATGCAGCCTTTGCCATCTCTATTGCCCCATCAGAACCCGGTGAACTTCTTTGGTAATGAAATCAACGGGCGATCTACTCAATGAGTGAATCCTAGTCCCTAGCCACCAGTCACTAGTCACTCATCCCCTCACATGTCTCTTCGGATGACGGAAAGGACGTCCTTCCAATCCCCAAACTGATACGGCGTCATCTGATCTAGCTCTTCGCGGTCGGCGTCGGAGTAGCGGTCATAGATCACGGCGAAGTCGATGCCGGCATTTCTTGCCGCGGCCGCACCCGCCAGCGAATCCTCGAAGATGAAGCATTCTTCTTTGGAAAGGCCCATATCCTCGAGGACTTTGAGGTAGATGGCCGGGCTTGGCTTGATCTCCGGCGCGTCCTCCTGCGTGTAGATCCTCGCAAAGCAGGAATCAAGCGGTGCTTTGCTGCGGATGCTTCTGTTTTCCTTCCGATATACCTCCATATTGCCGCGGCGCGTGGTGCTGGCGATCACGAGTGTCTTCCCGTCTTCCTTGAAAGCATGGAGCACCTCCGGTGCGCCCGGCTTATAGTCCACGACCTCCTTCAGGAAATGCTGCGCTATGCGGTAACGCTCCTGCAGAATATCTTCGGCCTGCCATGCGGAGGCATACGTTTTCCCCAGATCTTCACAGTAAGAAAGATACGGCTTCTCCGCATCCCGATGCTCCTTCAGGAAGCGCTCTCTTCTCTGCTGGATATCGCCCTCTGCCATGGCAGGCCCGCCAAGCGTTTGGATCAGCCGGAGGTCTACCTGGTTCCACACGCCGACGGAGTCGATCAGCGTCCCGTCCATATCAAAAATGATCGTCGACTTGTTCTCAAACATATATGCTCCTTACTTTTTCAAGAATTTCTCGATCTCCGGATCTCTTTTGAGCGCCAAGAGCTCCTCCTCCGTCGGATAGACGGGGATGTCGCGGTCATGGTTCACGAGGCAGAGGAAGCCCAGGATGTCTCCTGCGTCCGCACGAAACTGATGCCACTGCCAGGGCGGGATGGTGATGAGATCCCCTTCCCTGACTTCATGCACATCACTTCCAAGAAGCGCATGGCCCTTCCCTTTGAAGATCAAGACGAGATGCATGTGCTTATGCTTTTCCAGCGAAGAGAAGCCGTCCTTCTCCACTTGAAAATAACGGAACTGCACCGGAAGGTCGGCTTCGTTGTCAAAAAGGATCTGCTTCGTCACATCGCGAAAGACCCCTGGATTTTCCTTGTAAATATGGGGCGTGATGCCCTCCCAGCCATTCGGCCGGCTGTGAAATTTATGGATCATGGATGTTCTCCTTATGGAATGGGTTCGGGGTTGGCCCGTTGGGCGGCTCGTCCCTTGATCGCGTGCGAAAGCCTCGATTGAATGAGAAATTAGAAATGCGAAATGCGAAATGGTAGTACGGCGCATAAAAATATGGAAGCGCCGCGGAGTATAAAATAGTGGCGATGCCCGAAGGTCTCCCGGCTAGCAGGTTTCCCGTTTTGAACTTCCAAACATTGTCCGCCTGACCGCGAATGACAAAGATTTCTCGCTTGCGCTCGAAATGACGATACGGGAGTCTGATGTCTCCTAGTCTCTTAGTCACTTGAGGCTCCTGACCCCAAGGGAAATGCGGATTAAATCATAGTCAGATTGGATCAGCGGTTCCCTAGCTGCCAGTTCCCGACTTTCTCTCAGCAGATCCTCGGCAGGCCCTCTCCCCGAAGCGGAAGGATGCGGCGGCGTCCGCCATAGAGAGTCTTAAGATGCACGCCGCTTCCCATGCTGACACGCCCGATCTCTTCGGCCTCTGTCCCATAGGGGAGCGCGCGAAGGATGCGAAGCGCCGTCTCTGCCTCGGCGGCAGGGAGCGCGATCAGCATCTTGCCCTCGTTTCCCATCGTCAATGGATCAAGCCCCAGGATGCCGGAGAGTGCTTTGACCTCTTCTCTGACCGGCAGTGCCTCTTCGGAGAGCGTGATGGAAACGCCGGAGGCTGCTGCCAGCTCATTGGCAACGGTCGCCAGCCCCCCTCTCGTGATGTCGCGAATGGTATGGACGGGCAGCTTCGCCGCCAGAAGGGCTTCCACCAGATGATTCAGGGGCGCGCAGTCGCTCGCAAGCGTCGTCTTCATCTGCATGCGCTCTGTGAGGATGACGGCGTGATGGTCGCCAAGCGTCCCCGTGACGAGGATCGCATCCCCATCGTGAAGATTGCCAGCGGAGATCTCACAGTCCGGCGCGCGATCGCCGAGGCCCGCGGTATTGATGTAAAGGCCGCCCTTCCCTTCGATGACCTTTGTATCACCGGCCACGATCGTGACGCCCGCCTCCTTCGCCGTCTCTGCCATGGAGCGGACGATCGGCTCCAGCACATCGGTGGAAAGTCCCGTCTCGAGGATGAAGCCCGCCGTCAGATAGAGAGGCCTTGCCCCCATCGAGGCCAGATCATTCACCGTCCCGCAGACGGAGAGGCGTCCGATGTCGCCCCCCGGAAAGAAGAGCGGCGAGACGACAAAGCTGTCCGTCGTCATGACAGGCACGCCGGAGAGGGGCGGCAGCACCGCACCGTCTTCCATACGGTCTAAGATGGGATTTCCAAGATACTTGGCAAAGAGAGAGGCGATCAGCTTCCCCGTCTCCTCGCCGCCGCTCCCGTGGCGAAGTTCGATATTCATAAGTGGCTCCTTGTTGGTTGGAAATAGGTGTAGGGTTAGCCTATGGGGCATGCTGCCCCTTGATTTCGAATGAAAGCTTTGCTTGCATGAGAAATGAGAAATGGTGGTGCGGTGCATAAAATAATGAAGCGCCGCAGAATTTTGATAGCGCTTCGCGCCGTCGTCATTTCGAGCGTAGCCGGGATGACGATGCTGGAGAATCCTAATCTCTAATCCCTAGTCACGCAATCACTTCTCCCGATAGGTGATGCAGCAGGCGCCCTCGGAGGAGACCATACAGGCGCCGACAGGATGCTCGGGCGTGCAGGCACGGCCGAAGCAGGGACATTCTTCGCTCGTGATGCGGCCTGTCAGGACATCGCCGCAGCGACAGCCGACAGGCATCCTGTCTTCTGAAAGTCCCCAGCTGCCCGCATCGAGCGCGCGGTATTTCTCCCGGAGATACAGCCCGGAGCCTGCGATCGTCCCAAGGCCGCGCCACACGGCATCCCCCGGCGTGAAAACATCCGCAAGGAGAGCCAGTGCCTTCGGATTTCCCTCTTCCGTCACAACGCTCGGGTACTCATTCCATAGTCCCCTCTTTTTCTGCGACGCCGCAAGCACGAGACGTGTCAGTGCGCGGAGAAGGTCAGCGGGCGAGAAGCCGCCGATCACCATCGTCTCTTCCGTTTCTTCCGCCAGTTTTCTGAACGGACGGCATCCTGTGATCACGGCGACATGACCGGGGCAGAGGAAGCCATCGATGTGGCTTTCTCCGGAGATCAGCGACATCGCCCCCGGCATTGTTTTGAGGGCCGTCAGGAAGCGGACATTCGGGATGTGCTCCTCATAGACCAGACGGATGAGATCCGCCCAGACAGGCGCCGTCGTCTCAAAGCCGACGGCAGCGAGGATGAAGGTCGTCTTGCGATCGGCCTCCGCCTTGGCGAGCACCTCTTCCGGATCGTAGAAGAAATCCACGCGCCCGCCCCTGCCCTCCGCACCGGAGAGTGACATCCGGCTGCCCGGGACGGCGAGGAGGTCACCGAAAGCCATCACCTGACAGCCCGGAGTGAGCGCATAGCGGACGAGCTTATCGATGTAGGACGTCGGTGTCACACACACCGGACAGCCCGGTCCGGAGAGGAAGGTGATCTGCGGCGGGAGCATCTGACGGATGCCGCAGCGGTACAGCGCTGAGGTATGCGTCCCGCACACCTCCATCAGTGTGAGCGGCGGCCCGTCGTAGCGGGAAAGCCAGCGGGCAAGTTTGCGTTCCTCCATAAAAGGCTCCTTTGAGAAATAGGGGAAAGGGTTCAGGGTTCAGGGTTCAGGGTTCAGGGTTGTGGTGGCGGCTTCGCC
>UMLJ01007476.1_pt1 | contig 9770 bp, 5 predicted proteins | sample 1966521 | NCBI WGS metagenome assembly UMLJ01 (sample SAMEA4836199, study PRJEB28245) | human gut metagenome | biome: gut microbiome; material: fecal sample | place: Denmark | collected 2008
ATCATAGGCAAGCTTGGTGGCCATTCTGCCTCGTGGCGTACGCTTGATGAAGCCTTCCATGATGAGGAATGGCTCGTAAACCTCCTCTACGGTGCCGCCATCTTCGCCGATAGCCGTGGCAATGGTGCTTACGCCCACCGGACCTCCACGGAACTTGTCGATGATGGTGGTGAGAATCTTGTTGTCTATCTCGTCCAAGCCATACTGGTCGATGTTCAGTGCCTTGAGCGCCATCTGGGCAATATCGTAAGTGATGGTTCCGTTGCCCTTCACCTGGGCGAAATCACGCACTCTTCGCAATAATGAGTTTGCGATACGAGGGGTTCCACGCGAGCGGCGGGAGATTTCCACTGCCGCCTCATCTTCTATCGGCACCTGCAGGAGCATCGCACTTCGCTTGATAATCTTCTGAAGCGTCTCCGGGTCGTAGTATTCCAGATGCAGATTGATTCCGAAACGGGCACGGAGAGGAGCCGTGAGAAGACCGCTACGGGTGGTGGCTCCCACGAGGGTAAACGGATTCAAATCTATCTGGATGCTTCGTGCCGAAGGCCCCTTGTCTATCATGATGTCGATGCGGTAATCCTCCATCGCCGAATAGAGATACTCCTCTACCACTGGCGAAAGGCGGTGGATTTCATCGATGAAGAGCACATCGTTAGGCTCTAGGGAGGTAAGGATACCTGCCAGGTCGCCCGGCTTATCGAGCACAGGGCCTGATGTAATCTTGAAGCCCACACCCAGTTCGTTGGCGATGATGTTACTCAATGTGGTCTTACCCAATCCCGGAGGACCGTGCAAGAGGGTATGGTCGAGCGGTTCGCCACGATACTTGGCAGCCTCTACGAAGACTTCGAGATTATCCACCACGCCATTCTGTCCGCTGAAGTCGGAGAACTTCAATGGGCGCAGTGCTTTCTCGAATTCCTTTTCTGCAGGCGAAACCGTCTGTTGTCTTATATCAAAATCTTCGTTCATTCTATGACTATTATCGATAATATGGGTGCAAAGTTACACATTTGTTGCGGAATTAAAGAAGAAAAGCCGAATTATTTTGCCTCAGATTTTGCACAATCCAAGAAGATTCGTGCAGATTTGTAAGCTCAAGCCAACAAAAATATTATAATTTGATATTTAATTATTAAATAATTTGTTTATTCGGTAGAAAAGACGTACTTTTGCACCCAATATTGAAAGCGAGGAAAGAAGGAGGAGAGGAGAGAAAGAAAGAAGAGAGATTGTCAAAGACAATCATCCAAGAGATTGCAAATAAGAGAGAAATATCAGGATTTTAAAAAGAAATAGAATTATGCTAAAGTTTTTTCTGGGGCTCAGCAAGTTGCTGGCCAATTACACCTCTATTTTCGTAATAGGTGTAGCAGTATTCACATTCTTCTTCCCACATACCTTCGACTGGGTGCGCGGAACGACTCAAACCGTCATTCTCGGCATCATCATGCTCACCATGGGCTTGACCCTGACCACCAACGACTTCAAGATTCTGGCTCAGCGCCCGCTGGATGTCTTCATCGGAGCCTGCGCCCAGTTCATCATCATGCCTGGCGTGGCTTACACCCTGGTACATGTGTGGCATCTTGATCCAGCCCTGGCGCTCGGAATCCTGCTGGTGGGATGCTGTCCGGGCGGAGTATCAAGCAACATCATGAGTTATCTCTGCCATGGCGATGTGGCATTTTCTGTGGGAATGACCTGCGCCTCTACGATTCTTGCGCCAGTAATGACTCCGCTGCTGATGAAGATTACGGCAGGCGAGATTATCCATGTAGATGCTGTGGGAATGTTCATCAACATTCTGATAGTTACGATTATCCCTGTGGCCATCGGCTGCGCTTTGAATTATATCTATGGCAAGAAGGATTGCTTCCCTACCATCCAGAGTCTGATGCCGGGCATCAGCGTTACGTGTCTGGCAATTATTGTGGGAGGTGTGATTTCTACGGTTCACGATGACTTGGTGGCTCGTGGCTTATCGCTTTTCCTCTGGACTTTTGCCGTGGTTTTCTGCCACAATACCCTGGGTTACTGTCTCGGTTGGCTAGCCGGAAAACTGGCGGGCTTCAATACCGCCAAGAAGCGTACCATCAGTATTGAGGTGGGAATGCAGAATGCCGGTCTTGCCACGGTTCTCGCGGGCAACTTCTTCGCTGCCCAGCCTCTTGCCGTATTGCCTTGCGCCATCAGTTGTGCCTGGCACAGTATTTCCGGCACCATCCTTGCAGGAATCTATCTGAAATGGGATCGCATGCATGAGAAGAAGTAAATGAATTCAGAAAGGATTCATGAATTCGGAAAAAGATAAATACACAAAAAAGGTCGTGAAGTTCTATCAGAAACCTCACGACCTTTTCTTATCTCATTACCTCACGGGTTAACAGGTTAACAGTTAACAGCCGATTTTTCTATAGTTACTTCCCCGTAGTCAGCAGCTGCACGGCACGCTGAACTATCTCGTTGGTCTCGTTCCAAACCTGGAAATATTGACTCATATCCCAGATATCTCTTGCTACAAGGGCCTTCAGCTGCAGGGCAAGGTATTTCTTTGTCTGAGTCAATTCAGCCTCATCCTTCGGCTCTATCTTCTCTTTCTTGCCCTCAGCGATAATCGCATCGATGAGCGAAGACGGAACCTCGTAGTTTGCCAGGAACTTGTTGAAATCCTTATACTGGCTCTTCAATTCCTTGCGATGCGCATCGATAAACTTCAGGCTGTGGTTGATGACGATGCTCTTGGCTGCCAGCTGACGGTGCATCTTGGTGTACTTGGTAGTATCCAATGGCACGAAATAATCGGGCATGATTCCGCCACCACCATAAACCACACGGTGCTTGCGCAAAGTATAATACTTCAAGCTGTCGGAAAGATGGATGCTGTCCTGGTTGGTGAACTCGCCATGCTTGTAGCGATTGTCGAGATCCATCGCATAATCCAATCTGTCTCCCTTCTTATACGGCTTCTGGATGCATCTGCCGCTAGGCGTATAATAATGGGCGATAGTGAGACGAATCTCGCTGCCATCATCGAAGGTAAGCGGACGCTGTACCAATCCCTTGCCGAAGGTTCTGCGACCTACCACTACTCCACGATCCTGATCCTGGATGGCTCCGGAAACAATCTCTGCGGCAGAAGCTGTAAACTCATTGGTAAGCACTACCACCTTGCCCTTGCGCCATCTTCCGTTAGCCTGCGCCTTGTACTCCTGACGGGGAGCTGCACGACCACTGGTATAAACGATGAGATCTCCCTTCTGCAGGAACTCGTTGGCTATCTGAGCCGCTGCCTGAAGGTAGCCGCCGCCATTATCCTCAAGGTCGAAGATCAGGTCTTTCATTCCCACTTTCTTGAGCGAATCCATCGCCGTAGTCACCTCCTTGTAGCTGGTCAGGCCGAAGCTTCCCAATCGGATGTATCCGATTCCCGGACGAATCATATACGCCGCATCCATCGTGGTTACAGGAATCTTATCGCGCTTCACCTTGAAAGTAAGCTTGTCCTTGATGCCCCGGCGCACGATGGTAAGATTCACCGTGGTTCCCTTAGGACCACGGAGGCGCTTCATGATTTCCTCCTTGCTCATCTTCACACCCGAAATAGCCGTATCATTCACCGCAACGATGCGGTCGCCGGCTATGATTCCCACCTTCTCGGAAGGACCATTCACTACGGGCTGGATGACGAGCAAGGTATCATCTACCATGTTAAACTGCACGCCAATGCCATCGAAACTGCCATTCAGCGGTTCATTCATCGCCTTGGTTTCCTTGGCTGTGGCATAAGAAGAATGAGGGTCGAGCTTTTCAAGCATACCTCTGATGGCATCCTCCACGAGCTTGTTCTCATCCACACTATCCACATAGAGATTGGTAATGGCGATTTCCGCCCTACCCAACTTCTCTATCGGGCTATTCTTGCCCATCTTGATACGCAGCTGGGCACTGGCAGAAGTTACTGCCAGGAACGCCAGGAACGCTATAAATAGATATTTTTTCATTTACTTATCTTTTAAGAAAGAGTTTATCTTCATAGAGAGGAGTTAACAGGTTAACAGTTAACAGTCGATTTTCTCTACTTTCCCTCCCTATCAACTCCAGAATTAATCCAGCGGATCGGAATCTTCCTCCGGAATATCCTCCTCAATCACCAGGTTATCGATGATGAAGTTCTGACGTTCCATCGTATTCTTACCCATATAATACTCCAGGAGTTTCTGCACCTGGTCGGTCTTATGGAGCGTAACCTGCTCCAATCGCATATCCGGACCGATGAAGTGGGCAAACTCCTCTGGTGAAATCTCTCCCAAACCCTTGAATCGGGTGATTTCCGGGTCAGGACCAAGGTTTCTGATGGCTTGCTGTCGCTCCTCATCACTGTAGCAGTAATGCGTGATGAAATCGCCCTTCTTCTCCTTAGGGCCCAACTTGGCATCGGCATCAGCCACCGCCTGCTTGTTCTTGATCTTGGTTCGCTTGTTGCGCACTCGGAACAATGGGGTTTGGAGCACGTAAACATGTCCCTTCTTGATGAGGTCGGGGAAGAACTGCAGGAAGAAGGTAATGATGAGCAATCGGATGTGCATTCCATCCACATCGGCATCGGTAGCCACAATCACCTTATTATATCTCAATCCGTCCAATCCGTCCTCGATATCGAGAGCTGCCTGAAGAAGGTTGAACTCCTCGTTCTCGTAAACCACCTTCTTGGTCAGACCATAGCAGTTTAACGGCTTGCCTCGCAAGGAGAATACCGCCTGTGTATTCACATCGCGGCTCTTGGTGATGCTTCCGCTGGCAGAATCACCCTCGGTGATGAAGATGGAGCTTGCCTCCTTCAGCTCGTTCTTGGCATCGCTGAAGTGGATGCGGCAATCGCGCAGCTTGCGGTTGTGAAGGTTCGCCTTCTTGGCACGCTCACGCGCCAGTTTGGTAACGCCAGCCATCGCCTTGCGCTCACGCTCACTCTCCTTGATCTTGTTCTCCAGAATCTCAGCCACATCCTTGTGGATATGGAGATAGTTATCTACTTCCTTCTTCAAGAAATCGCCTACATACTTATTGATGGTTTCGCCTCCGTTCGGAGACATTGTGGTACTTCCGAGCTTAATCTTCGTCTGACTCTCAAACACCGGCTCCTCAACGTTCAGTGCAATGGCAGCCACCAGTCCATTTCGGATGTCGCCATACTCATACTTGCCGTAGAACTCCTTGATGGTTCTGGCGATATGCTCCTTGAAAGCACTCTGATGAGTACCGCCCTGGGTGGTATGCTGACCATTTACGAAAGAATAGTACTCCTCGCCATACTGATTGGTATGGGTAAAGGCAATCTCGATGTCTTCGCCTTTCATGTGAACAATCTCGTAAAGACCTTCATTGGTCATGTTATCGGTCAGGAGATCCTTCAAACCATGACGGCTGAGGATGCGGCGACCATTGTGCATGATGGTGAGTCCGGTGTTCAGATAAGTATAATTACGGAGCATGGTTTCCACGAAATCATCGTGGAAAGAATAGTTCTTGAACAGGGTATTATCCGGTTCGAAGAAGATGAAGGTACCGTTCTCGTCCTCCGTATCTTCGGTAACATCGCTCTGCAGAATACCTTTCTCAAACTTCAGATGGCGCACCTTGCCGTCGCGGAACGACTTTACCTCGAAATGAGAGCTGAGGGCATTCACCGCCTTCACACCCACTCCGTTCAAGCCGACACTCTTCTTGAACGCCTTGCTGTCGTACTTACCACCGGTATTCAGCACGCTCACAGCCTCGACAAGTTTACCTTGAGGAATACCACGACCATAGTCGCGCACGCTGACCCGCAGATGATCTTCGATATCAATCTCCAATCTGGATCCAGCTCCCATCTTGAACTCGTCGATAGAGTTATCTACCACCTCTTTCAGAAGCACATAGATACCATCCTCCGGCAGGTTACCATCACCCAGACGACCAATGTACATACCCGGACGAGTACGTACATGCTCCATATCACTCAAGTGTCGGATGTTGTCATCGGTATATTCTACCGGCTGCTGCTCCTGTGGGGCTTTCAATTCATTATTATCTTCTGACATAAAATCCTCCTATGTTTTAGGGGGAATCAAGAGAAATTAAGGAGTTATGATGAAAAGACATCCGTCTTGACCTCCCTAACTCCTTAACTCACTTAATTCCTTATTTAATAATCTTCTTGTAGCACTTTCTGCGCTTATGCATCACTGGGGTCAAAGCTCCCCACTGTCCCTGCACGCCGGCATTGGTTTCCAGCTCAACTTGGGTCTCGCCCCACTCAATACCATATTTCTGGTACCAAGGTATCAGATCGGCAAAGAGAAGTGCATTCGCTCCCTTGGCACGATATTCAGGAAGAATACCGATGAGGAGGAGGTCAACGATGTTGGTCTTGTGCTGTTTGATGGCTCTCAACACATGATACCAGCCAAATGGGAAGAGGCGGCCACGGTGACACTTCTGAAGGGCATGAGCCAATGATGGCATGGTGATTCCCACACCGATGAGCTTATGCTCTCCACCCGTCCAATCCTCGATACAGGTGATGAGGTTGAAGTCGAGGAAACTGAGATACGACTTGATAAGCTGATCTATCTGCTTCTGTGAGAGTTCAGAATATCCATAGAGATCCTTGTAGGTATCGTTGATGAGATCAAAGATCTTCTGTCCCATTCCGCCTTGGAAGACTTCCTTCTTAGTAAGCTTGCGCACATGCAGATTGTAGCGCTTCTCTATCATCATCGCTATCTTAGCGTACTTCTCCGGTATGGTATCAGGTACCATGATCTTGAACTCCACATACTTGTTATCTACCACAAAACCCTCCAGAGCCTCGATGTGCTCCGGATAATAAGGGTAATTGTAGATGGTAGGCATAGTACCCAGCTGATCGAAACCCCAGGTAAGCATTCCCTCAGGGTCCATATCGGTAAATCCAAGCGGACCTACCATATCCTCCATACCTTTCTCTTTACCATACTTTTCCACAGCATCCAAGAGAGCCTTCGAAACCTCACGGTCGTCGATGAAGTCTATCCATCCGAAGCGAACGGATTTCTTTCCCCACTTATTGTTTGCCTTATGGTTGATGATAGCAGCAACGCGACCTGCCAGTTTTCCATCCTTATAGGCAAGATAATACTCTGCCTCGCAGAACTCGAACGCAGCGTTCTTATCCTTGCTCAGGGTATTCATTTCGTCGCTGAAAAGATTAGGCACATCGTATTCGTTGCCTTCGTAGAGGTCGTAGTGGAAGTCGATGAACGTCTTCAAATCCTTCTTGCTTTCGACCTTTTTAATTTCTATTAATGACATGATTTCAAACTAGTTTGCAATATTATAGGATGCAAAAATAGCAATATTTCGCCAAACGACCAAATATTGCTATCTTTATTTTCAGTTTTTTAGGGGTTCAAGAATGATTACGAGCCACAAAGTGGCTTATATCACCCGATTAGTGGTGGTTTTGGCGGAATCATCTTATAGGATTAGAACTTATTTTTTCAGACAATCAGCTTATTTTTTCTCCGTAATCACTAGCACATGGCTATCGTCGCTCAGTGTGGTGGCAAAGATATAGGTTTCGCCACCATCCTTCAACTTCAATCGCTTGCGCAATTCTGCCACGGAAAGGGGGAAGTTGCGGGTGGCGATGTTCGCCTTGGTGATTCCTGACAGATGACGCTTCAACTCCTTCTTATTAAAGGAAGAAACGGCGATGATGCGGAAACTTCTGCCCGGGAAGACGGCGATAGGCTCACGGCTCACGAAAAGATGACTGTTCTTGGAAAGCATCCTTGCATCATATCGATCGGAAAGAACGCTAAAACAGCCGGCTTTCATCAACGATGCATTCGGCTCATAAAGATACTGCATCTCTTCAAGGGTGGATGGGGCTATCTTCACCGAAGAAGACTCCATATCCAACTCATCGCAGACGAAGGATTGCGCATCGTTGATGCAATAAATGCGGAGATTTTCGCCCATATTTCGCGCTGACAGCACTAATAGAAGCTCCTTGCACTCATTGTTCACGGAGATGATATGAACCTCTCTTACGTGGCTTAATTCGCTTATGGCACGGTGCCAGTCGAGCATCGGAGAGAGTTTGATGATAACGTAATCTGCCTTCGAAAGCATCTCTTCCTGCAAAACGGTGACATCGGGCGTGCAATCCTTCAAGGATACCACCTTGTTGCCTGCATCGTCTCTACGGGCAGGATCTATGAAGATTATCTTAAGACCAAGGTTGGTCTTAAGTAATGACCGAGGTTGGTCATAAGTGATGCCTAAAGAATCATCAGCTGATGCTGCATCTTTTTTCTTTGGATGAAAAGAATGAAGAACCTCTATTCCATCCCCATTCTTCACGATGGCGTTCTTTAAGCCCAATCGCCCGAAGTTCTCCTTTGCCGCCTCGCAGAGATGAGCCTGACGCTCCACGTACATCGACTTCACTCCCAATCGGGCTGCGATATAAGAGAAATCTACTCCAAATCCACCTGTCAGGTCAACAAACTCTATTTCATTTTCAGCCTTCATCTCGGTTCCAGATGAAGAAGCCGGCAAGCCGAGCAGTCTCGCTGCCAGTTCTGCCTTGTAAAGCGCTGTAGATTCAGAGGAGCATTGCTCCATAGAAATATGAGGAGGATAGATGATGCCTTCGAGACTTGCCCAACGAGGCAACTTGACACGAGCCATCTTTCGCCCGCGAATCTGATCGAGAGCGAAAGGCATATCTACTTCCGGATACTTGCTTCCGAGAAAAGCCAGCTGGCGGACATCATCGTCCTGATGCTGGCGAATAAAGTCTTGAGTCGCTTGGTTCATCATTGATGCTCTTTTTATATCTTTATGGAATGGTACTTTATTTTTTTATAGCTTAATACTTCTGTTCTTTTAAACCTCTCACGACATAAGGATTATTGCCTGGCTATGGCAATAAATTGCCCTCCTAAAGGGCAAAAAAATGCCATGGCAAGGCAATAATTGGAATGAGGCCTCCGCAGTAAAAAAGCCTACTCTCGTTTTTACTCTTCACCCTTCACCTTTTCGTCTGAAACCCCGATAAACACAGGGGATTTGAGAGGTGAAGAGTGGCGCTGACTCTTCACCACTCTTCACCACTCTTCACCTATCCCTATAAAAAGGTGAAGGGTGGGTGAAGAGTCACTTCAACTCTTCACCCACCCAACTACCTATCCTTCAATCGCTTACACTCAAAAAGTGAAGAGTGAAGGTTTTTTGAGAAAATTCTCTCGCATCCGTAAAGATGCAGAGAGAAAATTCCTGTGTCTTAAGAGATACGGTGGATTAGTCTGCCAACTTAGCCTTCAAGAACTCACGGTTCAAGCGGGCGATGTTAGCGATAGACTCGTTCTTAGGACAAACAGCCTCGCAAGCACGAGTGTTTGTACAGTTACCGAATCCGAGCTCATCCATGCGTGCAATCATCTTCTTAGCACGGGTAGCAGCCTCTACACGACCCTGTGGGAGAAGTGCCAACTGGCTAACCTTTGAGCTGACGAAGAGCATGGCAGAACCATTCTTACATGCAGCAACACAAGCACCGCAACCGATACATGTAGCGCAATCCATTGCCTCGTCTGCATTCTCCTTAGGAATCAGGATAGCGTTGGCATCCTGAGCCTGACCTGTACGGATGCTGGTGTAACCACCTGCCTGGATGATCTTGTCGAATGCTGAACGGTCAACCATACAGTCCTTGATGATAGGGAAACCAG
>UMLJ01003749.1_pt1 | contig 9767 bp, 10 predicted proteins | sample 1966521 | NCBI WGS metagenome assembly UMLJ01 (sample SAMEA4836199, study PRJEB28245) | human gut metagenome | biome: gut microbiome; material: fecal sample | place: Denmark | collected 2008
TGACGGCCAACAGGACCGTCATGGCGACATAACGGGCAATTTTCAACTTGCCGAGGACCGCCATTTTCTCCGGAGTATTCTGACGCATTTGCAGCTTCCGGACTATATATCCGAGCCAGTAGAAGAACACAGCAAAACTGATCAGCAGAAACGTATAGTAGACAATGGCTACGGCCCGGCCGGGTCCTGTGGAGTTCATGGTATAGAACAGAGGACAGGACATGGAGCAGAACAATCCGTAGGAATATCCGGTAAAAAGGAGGGGATGGGAGAAAAATCCCCCGTTTTTCTTCTGTAAAATGCGCAGGAAGACCGGCAGCAGAAGCAGGGCGGCAAGCAGCCACCACAGTCCGGTCCAGGCGAAGGTATAGCGGACACCCTGCAACAGGCACTTTGCAATGGCTTTCCACGCGGGAATTTTCCACATGCCGTCCTGCCGCACCTGATTGCCGGGGGCCATGGCACTGACGGCAAAAGATAGCAGGAGAACAGCAGAGGTAATTCCGCAGACATAAGTCTTTTTATTTCTCTGCAACAGCAGTAGAAAGGTTACGGTTACCACAAACAGCATGCAGGGGAGAAGGGACACGTAATTGCCACCGCCTAAGAAAATTGCGAACAGGAGAAGCGGAAGCATCAGTATCTTTTTCCCATTGTACAGGTAGCGAAGCAATGTGCCCAGGAAAAACAGGGTCACGGCAAAGAAACCGGTGTAATACATGGAGCCGTTGTACCAGTAAAAGCTGTCGCTCTGAAAGGCCACTGTCTGGATGCACAGGAAACTGAATACTGAGGAAATCGTGATCCATTCCCCACATGTTCCCGGCAGAAAATGGCAGACCAGAGGCCGTAGCAGATAGAAAATGCTGCCGCACAGCAAAAGAAGGATCACAAAAGTCACCAGATGATAGGCGGTATTGGAGAAGGCATTGGGCGCAAGATACATCAGAAACAGCGCTGAATAGGTTCCCTGCCAGATCTGATAGCTTTTGGCGACACCGGCACAGGCGGCGGAAATGGCCTGTGGTATGCTTCCGGTCTGCTGCCAGACCAGATGGGCTTCCGTACCGTAATAATAATCATCCCCGGTGGGATAATTGTAACGCCCCAGCCATACCAGAGGAACCAGGCTGACGAGCAGGACCGCGAGGAAAATATAAGGTTTCCATTTGGCAAATTTATTTTTCATAGAGAATATAACTCCTGAGAGGTTTTTATAATGCTACAGTCAGTATAACATACCTGCAAAGACAGGAAAAGGTACTTGTTTTGCAAAGGAGGGAAGTATATAATCAGCTTAAAGATGGCGGAAGGAGGGCATGCCATGGAAGAAAAGGGTGTCAGAGACCGGAAAAGGGAACCGGAAGAATATAATTTTGACTATGAAGAACTTGCGGATGCAGAGGTGGATTCTGAACAGGCGGGACGACGTGATGATGTTGTATGGGAAACAACCTGTGATACAGAGGATCCGTATACTGTGGAATCGGAGGACTTTACGGAGGATGAGGACTATGGGGAGTACCCGGAAGGGGATGACCTGGATGACTTCGACGAGGGGGACGGGATCGGCTTCCGGTTCCGGCCATGGATGATTCCGGCTTTTGCGGGCATGATGGTTCTGGCGGTCCTGATCTGTATTCCGCTGTGGAAACTGAGCCATCATGACAGAACTACGGAAAATAATGAATTCGCGGCGGTGACAACAGAAGCGCAGAGCTCAGAACAGGCTTCTGCAGAGACCCCGGAGACCGGGATCGCATCGGAAAAGATGGCAACGGCGGAACCGGAGACTACACAAATCCCCGAGACGGTTACTCCGGAGCCTGCGGCAGCAGTGACAGAAGCACCGCAACCGACACCTACACAGGCTCCGGAAGCACAGTCGCAGCCGACAGAGGCACCGGTGGCAACCGAAGTCCCCGCTACCAATAATACGGGAGATGCTCTTGCGGAGGGAAATTCCATGACGTTCGGTGATGTGAACGAGACTGTCACTGCCAAGGATGTGAGTAATCTTCGCAGTACACCCTATACCGGAGATGAGGGCAATGTGGTAGGGCAGCTGAAGAACGGAGAGACTCTGGTACGCACCGGAAGGAACGATTCCACCGGATGGTCCAGACTGGAATACAACGGTCAGACGGTTTATGCAGTATCAGCATATCTGACCACGGATCTTACCTATAAGACCCCGGAGAAGCCGACATATCCCAACCGCGTCAGCACCCAGGACGGCAGAGTGATCGTCTTTACGGATTGTGATGATTATATTACCCCCAAAGATCTGATCAATCTGCGGACGGAACCAAGCACCAGCGAGGGAGAGAGCACTGTACGCACCCAGGTGCGGAACGGAACCAATCTGCATCGTACCGGCTACAGTGAAGGATCTGGCTGGTCCAGAGTGGAGTACAACGGTGAGATCCTGTATGCCGTGACCAGCTATGTGATCTCTGGCAGTGCTCCGGAATGACCGACGTATTCGGAAGATAGAATGTAAAAGAAGCTGTACCGTAGGGGGCAGCTTCTTTTACATTAAGATTCTATATAGAGAAAAGTATAAGGGGATGGCAAAAATTATTTCGGTCTTACGGTAAGTCTCTGGATCAGACCGTTTTCATCGGTCTTACGAACCGTGGCGATGGCCATGATGTTGTAGCCTCCGAAGTTGGCAATGAACTCGGCCTGCTCATCATTTACGACCTCAGCATCCAGAATGGAGTAGCGGCGGAAGCCGAATTTGTTACGGAAGAACATATTGATGGCCTCTTTTCCGTAGATATGATATTCCTGCTGGGAAGCGGAGGTGGTACAATAGTCACACAGAATGCCGTCGGGAGTGAACAACTCTGCAAGTCCGGCAAAATCTTTATTTTCCATAGCTTCTACATATTTTTCAATGGGTCTCATAGTACGTTCCTCCTTAATATACCTTTTCAGAATTTAACAGTGCATCGGTACCGCCGTCTACGAACATGATGTTGCCGTTGACACCTCTGGCGGAATCGGATGCCAGGAATACCATCACCTCAGCAATCTCTTCGGGAGCCATCAGACATTCCTGACCGTACTTGGTGGGAATGGGGAGGGCATTCAGTGCCATTTTCGCGGTGGTGCTCATGGTAGCGGTCATGGCAGTATGTACGTTGCCGGGAGCTACCGCATTGATGCGGACACCGTTGGCAGCCCAGGTAGCGGAGACTCTGCGGACCCATCTGGCCAGAGCATATTTGGTGGATACATAGAGACTGTTGCCCACGGAGAGGTTGGTGGAATCCATGGAGGATACCAGGCTTAATACTCTCTTTTCATCACCGATATTGTTCAGCAGATCTACGACATCTTTACGTCCCGCACCCTGGGAAATGGTGTTGGATACGGTGACTACGCAGCTGCCGTGTTTTTTCTTAAGGAGGTCATAGACGCCCTTTGCAATGGCTACGGTTCCGAAATAGTTCAGGGAAATGATCAGTTCCAGATTGCCGCAGGCACCGGAGACACCGGCATTGCAGATCATGCCGTCCAGACCTTCGGGATGCAGCTCATGCAGCTTGTCTACAGCGGCCTGTCTTCCTTCCGGGGTTGCCAGGTTCACGCAGATATCGCCGTCCTTCAGATCGATATTGATGACTTCGTGTCCTTTTTGAAGTAACAGTTCTTTTGTCTTGGCGCCGATTCCGCTGGATGCGCCGGTGATTGCATATACGCCCATGTTAAATCCTCCCTTGTTTTCCGAAGGAAAATCCTGCTCTTCTTGAGGAGCTGCCCTCTTGAGGAGTCACCCCCTTGGCGGGGGGAGAATCTGTCCTTCCTGCTTGCTTTTGCTTTATGAGTTCATTATAATAAAATCTGATATCTTTTAAATAACCAAAACGAGAAAAAAGGAGGATACCAGATGCTGACCTATGATCTGACTGCCCGTGGCAGAAAAACCATGTATGAATACTTATATGAAGCGATGAAAGCTGACATCTTGAGCGGCCGGCTGACTGCCGGTGAGAAGCTTCCTTCGAAGCGGGCGTTTGCCGAGCACTTGCAGGTCAGTGTCAAGACCGTGGAGAATACCTATGAACAGCTGCTGCTGGAGGGCTATATCCGGTCGGAGGAAAAGAGAGGGTATTTTGTCAACCGTCTGGAAGTGAAGAACGTCTCCGCCCCAGCCTATGCATCCTTTGTGACCCGTTTCCGGGAGGAAGAATATCTGGCGGATCTGACGGCCAACAATATTCAATATGATAAGTTCCCCTTTGCCACCTGGGCGAAGATCATGCGGCAGACCCTGACGGATTATGATACGTCTCTGCTTAAGACGGTTCCTTTTAACGGAGTGGAAAAACTAAGGGTGGCCATTGCAGAGCATTTGTATCGGTACCGTGGCATGCATGTGTCACCGGATCATATTATTGTGGGAGCGGGAACAGAATATCTCTACAGTCGTCTGCTACAGTTATTGGGCAAAAATGCAAAATTCGGTGTGGAAAATCCTGGGTATCGCAAGATTACGAAACTGTATGATGTGGGCGGTGTGACCTGGGATTATGTGGACATTGACAGTCAGGGAATGAAAGTGGAACAGCTGGATCAAAAGGGTATTACCGTGGCGCATGTATCGCCGGAACATCATTTTCCCATCGGACTGGTCATGCCTGTGGGAAGACGGCAGGAACTGCTTCGCTGGGCGGCGGAGGAACCGGAGCGCTATATCGTGGAGGACGATTTCGATTGTGAATTCCGCATGGTGGGAAAGCCGGTTCCCTCCATGCAGTCCATGGACCGCAACCACAGAGTTATTTACATCAACACTTTTTCCAAGACCATGGTGCCATCCCTGCGTATCGGCTATATGGTGCTGCCGGAGAAATTGATGGAACGCTATATTTCCACTATGAATTTTTATTCCTGCACGGTATCCGGTTTTGAACAGTATGCCATGGCAGCGTTTCTGGAAAAAGGGTATTTTGAACGCCATATCCGGAGACTGCTCAACGATTACAGAGGGCAGCGGGAGCGGATCTGCCGGATGTTTCGGGAGTCACCTTTAAGTCAGATCAGCCAGATCTATCAGGATGATGCCGGGACTCATTTTCTGCTGCATGTGCGGACGGAACTTAGTGACGTGGAGATCAAGTGGGCGGCCAGACAGCGGGGAATTCTCGTGAACTGTCTGTCGGAATATTGCTTTGCGGATGCGCAGAAATATCGGGGGATTCTGGTCATTCACTATTCGGATATGGCGGATGAGATATTACAGAAGGTGATCGGGGCGCTGGAGGAGATATTTTGTAACTATTCAGAGCCATGAAAAACTGCGTTCAGCGAATGCTTGCATTCAGGCAGATAAGTAGTTTTATATGGCGAAGTAACCACATGAGCAAAAGGAAAGCTACGAAGTAGCGGTTTTGCGAATGGGGTTCTGAATAGTTACAATTTTTTGTAATTCATAATTTTTCCAAAATGCGGGAACACTGACAAAAAAGAATGCAGTGTTATCGCATGGAAGGAGAAATTATGAATCAGAGAGTGGGAAGAAGCAGTATCCGTCTGGCACAGCCGGTGTGTGTGATCGCCGGTGCCAGTATCGTGGGAAAAAAAGAAGGCGAAGGACCGTTAGGCACCCTGTTCGACATGGTGGGAGAAGATGATCTCTTCGGCTGTAAGACCTGGGAAGAGGCGGAAAGTAATCTCCAGAAGGACGCAGTCTACATGGTCATGGAAAAGGCCGGATGGAAAGCGGAGGATGTGTCGTATCTCTTCGCCGGTGATCTCTTGGGGCAGTGCATCGCCACTTCCTTTGGTATCTCCGCTTACAATATTCCTCTGTTTGGAGTCTACGGTGCCTGCTCTACCTGCGGGGAAGCACTGACACTGGGAGCTGTGATGGCAGCGGGAGGCTATGCGGAGCATGTGGTCTGTGTGACCTCCAGTCATTTTGCCAGTGCGGAGAAGGAGTTCCGTTTTCCGTTAGATTATGGGAGCCAGAGACCTCTGTCTGCCAGCTGGACGGTGACGGGAAGCGGAGCCTTTGCATTGGGACTAAATCAGAAGTGCAGAGCCCACATCACCGGCATGACTCCCGGAAGGATCGTGGATTACGGCCTGAAAGACTCCATGAACATGGGAGCATGCATGGCACCGGCCGCTGCAGACACCGTTGCCCGTCACATGGAAGATTTTCATGTGACCCCGGAAGAATATGACCGGATCATCACCGGGGATCTGGGAAGCGTGGGACAGACGGTATTGATCGATCTTTTGCGGGAAAAGGGAATTGACATCGCCGACCGGCACATGGACTGCGGTATCGAGATTTTTGACGCAGAAGCCCAGGACACCCACGCCGGAGGCAGCGGCTGTGGATGCAGCGCTGTGACCCTGGCGGCATACGTCCTGCCGAAGCTGGAATCCGGCGAGTGGAAAAAAGTCCTCTTTCTACCCACTGGCGCCCTGCTCAGTAAGACCAGTTTCAACGAAGGTAAAAGCGTGCCGGGGATCGCACATGCGGTAGTATTGGAGAGTCCGGCGGTGAAATAGGGAAAAGCAGCAGGTCAGAAATGAAACACACTCTTGCAAGCGCTGTAAGTTACTGGTAAAATAAACCTCAAACGGCGAAAACACATTATGCCGGGAATGGCTGGTGAGTCAAAATGCGCAGGATAGAATTTAAGATGGAGCGGCCGGGACTGTTGGAGGTCGGACAGAAGATCACAGTGACCGAGGGACTTCTGCCCAGTAACTATTATTATACGATAGACCCGTCTCTGGCCATGTCCCCCAATATTCCTTTTCGTTATCGGTTGAAGAATCGCGAAGGAGTCGTGGCGGATATCGTGGAGAATTCCAGAGGATTCTACGTGACGGCGGAATTTGATGAGCCGGAGGTAGATATGACGAAGTAAACGCTATGTGCATGCTGCATCGGATTTTGGATGTGCCGGGATCCGGAGGCATCCTCAGGGCGTAATTATAGGAAGAAGAGGAGAATATTATGTTACAGAAGATTTCAACAGACAAAGCACCCGCAGCAATCGGACCTTACTCTCAGGGCATTGTACTGGGCAATATCTTTTTCGCATCCGGTCAGATCCCTATTGATCCTGCAACCGGAGAGATCTACGGCACCACCATTGAGGAGCAGGCAGAGCAGGTAATGAAGAATATCGGCGAGCTGTTAAAGGCAGCAGGCACCGATTACACCAGAGTAGCCAAGACGTCCTGTTTTCTGGCAGACATGGGCGATTTCGCAGCGTTCAATCAGGTCTATGCAAAGTACTTTACTGAGAATCCTGCCAGAAGCTGCGTTGCAGTCAAGACCCTTCCCAAGAACGTATTATGTGAAGTGGAAGTCATTGCGGAAGTATAAAGTGTAAGTAACCACCATGAGCAAATAGCATGATGTCGGGGTCAAAATCCCCACAGAGGCAGTTCTGCAAATGGGGCGCTACGAAGGTTATAAAGAAGAACAGGACGGAAGATCGTCGCTTACAGGCGGCGATTTTCTTGTGTATAGGTAAGGTGGATAGAAACTTATGAAAAATAATATTACTCTGATCGGCATGCCGGGTTCGGGAAAAAGTACGGTAGGCGTGGTTCTGGCAAAGCGCCTGGGCAGACGTTTTGTGGATTCGGATCTGGTGATCCAGGAAAGACACGGTAAATTATTGCATGAACTCATCACGGAACACGGCGTGGAGGGCTTCTGGCAGATCGAGAGCAACGTAAATGCCTCTCTGAATCTGGAAAACAGCATCATTGCCACCGGCGGAAGTGCCTGCTACGAGCCGGAGGGCATGCAGCATCTGCGGGATATCAGCACCGTGGTATATTTGAAGCTTCCTTATGAGGAAGTGGAACAGCGGCTGGGAGATCTGAATGCCAGAGGTGTGACCCTGCAGCCCGGTCAGACATTGAGGGACCTGTACGAGGAGAGAACCCCTTTGTATGAAAAATATGCGGATCTGATCATAGACTGTAGCAGAAAAATGCTGCGGGATGTAGTGGCGGAGATTGCTGAGAGATATAAGAAACAGCCCTGACAAGATCACATAACCGTAAAGCAGCAAGGAACGAAAAATATAAGGAATGGAAAATACAACTATGGAAAATACGAGAACAAAAACTACGAGAAACAGCCTGATCCTGCTGTTAACGGCTGCCATCTGGGGCATGGCGTTCGTCTCCCAGAGCAAGGGCATGGACTATATGCATCCGTTCACCTTTAACGGTGTCCGTTCCCTGATCGGTGCCGCCAGCATTCTGGTGTATATTCTGATCAGCAGAAAGATTGCAGGGGACAAAGCTGCGCCCCTTGACTGGAAACTGAATGTGAAAGCAGGACTTTTGTGTGGCATTTTCCTAACGATCGCCAGTACCTTGCAGCAGTTCGGTATTAAATACACCAGTGTCGGTAAGGCGGGATTTATCACAACGCTATATATCATTTTTGTCCCCATGTTCGGTATCTTTCTGAAGAAAAAAGTGGCGCCGGTGGTCTGGGCGGCAGCAGTCATGGCAGCCGTGGGCATGTATCTGCTCTGCATGACCGAGTCCCTGCGTCTCGGAGCCGGAGATATCATGGTATTTTTATGTGCCATTGCATTTGCCATACAGATCATGACCGTTGACCATTATGCAGCAAGAATTGACGGAACTGTGGTATCCTGTATCCAGTTCACGGTCTGTGGAGTGGTCTGCTGCATCGGAGCACTCATCTGGGGACAGCCCACCTTCGGCCAGCTGCAGGAAGGCCTGGGAGCCCTGTTATATGCCGGTGTTTTAAGCTGTGGTGTGGGTTATACCTTACAGATCGTAGGCCAGAAAGGACTGAATCCTACGGTGGCGGCACTGATCATGAGCCTGGAATCCGTCATTGCCACGATCTCCGGATGGATCGCCTATAAGATCGGATTTCTGACGACTGATCAGACACTGACAGCCAGGCAGATCGCAGGCTGCGTTATCGTATTTGCGGCGGTGATCCTGGTACAGCTTCCGCCGGAATGGTTTTGTTTTGGCAAAAAGAATGCATCAATAAAGAATGCATAATTTTAAGAAAAAGTGCAGAGACTGTCCTTAAACAGATAGTAAGGGGGAAATGCAGAGAATGGATTATATCAATGCTTTCTGGGTGGGCGGTCTGATCTGTGCTGTGGTGCAGATATTAATGGAAAAAACGAAGATGATGCCGGGACGCATCATGGTGCTTCTGGTGGTCGCCGGTGCGGTGATCAGTGCACTTGGCTGGTATGAACCGTTTCAGGATTATGCGGGAGCAGGAGCCAGTGTACCGTTATTGGGCTTTGGAAATGTATTAATGAAGGGCGTGAAAGAAGCGGTGCAGGAACAGGGATTTTTAGGACTGTTTGCCGGAGGATTCAAGGCTGGAGCCGTGGGAACCTCCGCAGCGCTGATCCTCGGTTATCTGGCGAGCCTGCTCAGCAAACCGAAGATGAAGGAGTGACCGTCAGGACCGCTCCTATGAATGATTCGAAGAACTGGGGATACCCCGGAGAGCGGGATCAGAGTTCTTCGTAGGAGATACCCTTCAGATCAAGATATTTTTTTAATGCCTTGTCCCATGCGGTGTCGGCACTTTTATCCATGGTGAAGACCTGGTAGGCACATCCGGTGGTGAGAACGGTCTTTTCCCCGTCGTAGCGGATATTCAGCACCAGTGCTCGGATGACGTCAGGGTCCACCTGGGCTTTTGTAAGCATGGTGGCGGCTTTATCCGGCTGCATATGAAGCACGAATTTAAAATACAAAGG
>UMLJ01006964.1_pt1 | contig 9705 bp, 7 predicted proteins | sample 1966521 | NCBI WGS metagenome assembly UMLJ01 (sample SAMEA4836199, study PRJEB28245) | human gut metagenome | biome: gut microbiome; material: fecal sample | place: Denmark | collected 2008
GGCCGAACGCTTTAGCAACCATTATTGCACCGATTTGCACGAGCCGCAAAACAATTTTACGGTTTTTCTCGTTTTTAATATATCGATCCATCCGTCAAAATTCGTATTTGCTGCGATTTTTGTTCTGTTCTCGAAACAGGGGTGGCTTGAATAACCGACATACGATCCCTATAACCAGATTTAACCCCGAATCGTTATGTTTAACTCCCGATCTTCCATCTCCATCTCGACGTTTCTTTCTTCACTGATTGGATCTATCATGCGCGGGCGACGCTCCGTCCGCTGCGGCCAAACGTGCGAGTACCGCAAGGCCAGACTCATCCTGACCCACGACCCGGGCGAAGAGCTGTTTCTGGGGGCCCTTCATCCGGCTGCGGCTCTTTTCCGGGAACATATCGATATCCCCGAACTCATCGCCGAACATGCTACTTATCGCAAAGTGCTCGAGGAGGCCGGAGCGAGGGTACTCACGGTACGTCAGATCCTGCTCGACGGAACCGGCGCGGACGGGAAACCCGCCGACCGGACGAAGCTGGAGAACCTGCGCCGCTTCGCGGCCGGTTTTCTTACCTTCGACACCCAAAACCTCTCTCCGGAAACAGCCGAGCAGCAAAAGGAGTACCGACAATCCATCCTCGCCAAGACATCGCCCCGGGATCTGGTGCGGATTATTCTGCGACAACCGATCATCCGACTGTCGGAAACGCAGATCAACACGGGGCTCAAGGCCGAATATTCGGAAAACCCCGTGATGAATCTCTTCTATACGCGGGACCAGTTGATAACCACAGCCAAAGGCATCGTAATCGGACGCATGAACTCCCCGCAGCGGGAGAAAGGATGCGACATTCTGCAATTCTGCCTCGAAAAAATCGGCATGAAACCGTTACACCGCATCGATGGGGAGGGAGCTCATCTCGAAGGCGGGGATTTCTATCCGTTCGGCGATACGGCTTTCATCGGCTGCGGGATGCGCACCACGCAACCGGCCATCGATCAGCTCATGGAGCACGATTTGCTGGGCTGCAACCGTCTGGTCGTGGTCAAGGACCGGTTGTTCAGCCAGGCGGAAATGCACTTGGACACCTATTTCAACATTATAGACCGCAATCTGGTGACGCTCACAGCCCGGCGTATGACCACCGATCCGGATTCTCCGGATCTGTTGCTGGCCGATATTTATCTCCGAGGTGCAAACGGCGTCTATACCAAAACCGAAGAAGATGTCGGATTCGTCGAATTGTTGAGGAGCCGTATCGGTGCCGCCATCATCCCCATTTCCGAAGAGGATGCCGACCGGCTGGCGGGTAATTTCCTGACGGTCGGGTCGCGCCGTATCATCGGGGTAGCGGGCCAGTCCGAAGCCCTGCGGACCGAACTGAAACACCGAGGGGTGAAGGTTACCTGGGTCGGGCTCGACAACCTTTGCAAAGGCTACGGTGCCGCACACTGCATGACGCAGGTGCTTCGCAGACGGTGAAGACTGTCCTCCGACGTATGTAAAAAAGACACTCCGGGGAAGTGAAAAGTTTTTCCGGGAGCGACCGTTGTCGCAATGTTCCGAAAGAATATGGCCGCTGTTGCCCGGCAAGGAGCGAAATCGGTTGTTATGTTCCGTTCATACGGGTCAGACGGGAAACTTTCCGCTTCCGGATGCGGGTAAGTTTCTTATAGAATACGACTTACTTCCGACGAAATGTGCGGCGGAAGGCTCTTTCACGAAAAATCCCCGGTCGAAAGACCGGGGATCTGCTATCGTTGTCGGCAAACGCTTACAACGCCTTGATCTCGTGCAGCACCTGGTTGGTCTTGCGGACCGCAGCGGCCGATGCCTCGAATTTGGCAGCCTCTTCCTTGGTGAGGTCGAGTTTGACGATCTTCTCGATACCCTTGCGGCCGATCACGGCGGGAACACCGATACAGATGTCGTTCTGGCCGTATTCGCCTTCGAGGTAGCAGCAGCAGGGGACGATCTTCTTCTGATCATGCAGGATCGATTCGACCATCATCGAAGCAGCGGCGCCCGGAGCATACCAGGCCGAAGTGCCGATGAGTTTGGTCAGCGTGGCACCGCCGACCATCGTGCTGGCGACAGCCTCTTCAAGTTTCTTCTTCGAGGCGAATTGCGTCACGGGCACGCCATTGACCGAAGCCTTCGAAAGCAGCGGAATCATCGTCGTATCGCCATGACCGCCGATCACCATGCCGTCCACGTTGTTGATGTTGGCGCCGGTGGCTTTCGCCAGGTAACATTTGAAACGGGCCGAATCCAAGGCGCCACCCATGCCGATAATCCGGTTTTTGGGAAGTCCCGAAGCCTTGAGCGCCAGATAAGTCAGCGTATCCATCGGGTTGGCGACCACGATGATGATCGCGCGGGGCGAATATTTCACCACGTTCTCGATCACGCCTTTCATAATGTTGGCGTTGGTGCCGATCAGCTCCTCGCGGGTCATGCCCGGCTTGCGGGGAATACCCGAGGTGATCACCACCACGTCCGAGTTGGCAGTCTGCTTGTAGTCGTTGGTCACGCCGACGAGCTTCGTATCGAAATCCATCAGCGTAGAACACTGGTACATATCCAGCATCTTACCCTCCGACAGGCCCTCTTTGATGTCGATGAGGACCACTTCGCTCGCCACTTCGCGGCAAGCCATCACATTGGCGCAAGTAGCGCCCACGGCGCCCGCGCCCACAACTGTTACCTTTGACATAATGTTATAGTTTTAAGGCGAGTCCGACGTATTGATTTCGGATGTAAAACAAAAATACTGTCACAACAGAACACGTCGGACTCACGTTACGGTATCTTTTGATGCCGGATTCCATCCTGACACTCCCTGCCGACACCCGTCGAAAACGGGAGGCTGCGGGGTTCGATTTACATCGAACGAATATTAGCCGATCAACTCTTTGTACTGCGCGTCGGTAAGCAGCGACTCGCACTCCTTGGGATCGGTCAGTTTCACTTTGACGAGCCAACCCTCTCCGTAGGGATCGCGGTTCACGATGGAGGGATCGGCATCCACTGCAGGGTTGAACTCCAACACTTCGGCGCCGACGGGAATGAAAGCGTCGCTCACGGTCTTCACGGCCTCGATCGAGCCGAAGACGTCACCGGCGGACAAGGTTTCGCCGACGGTCGGAACATCGACGAATACGATGTCGCCCAACTGGCTCTGTGCGAAATCGGTAATGCCGATAAAAGCCTCACCGCCCTCTACGCGGCACCATTCGTGGTCATTGGAATACTTCAGATTTGCAGGTACGTTCATAATTTTCGGTATTTGAATTGGTTAAAATGAAATTTATTCGCGGTCTAAAATATCATTGCAAATATAAGGTTATTTTTCGTTCGGCCAACGTTATCCTGTTATTTTTTTAACACGCAGCCCGTCCCGTCCGTTCGAGCCGTCCGCTTCCCCTCGATAACGAACTCTATCTCCCGGAACAGATACCCTTCGGTACGGCCGTCGGGCAGCTCCAGCAGCAGCTCTCCCGAAGGGCGCACGCCCCGCAGCACGGCCTCCACTGTCCGGCCGTCGGGATAACGGTACCGATGCCGCTCTCCGAGCCGGTACATCCGCCGCCGGTAGTCGGCCTGTAGCGCCTCCCGATCCCCTTTCTCGAGTTGTTCGTACCGGGCGGCCAGACAGTCGCCCAAGCGGTGCAGCACCTCCTGCCGATCGTATTCGCAGCCGGTTTCGAGGCGCATCGACGACGGGTTCGGCAACGACGGATCGAACCGGGTCTGATTGACGTTCACCCCGATTCCGACGATCGTACGCGACAGGCGGTCGCCCGTCAGGTTGTGTTCGATCAGGATGCCGACCAGCTTGCGGTCGCCCGCATAGATGTCGTTCGTCCATTTGATCCGGGCGTCGATGCCGTAACCGCCGAAAAGGTCCGTCAAAGCCAAAGCTACCGCTTCCGAAAGCAGAAACTGTTCCGAAACGGGCAGGAAACGGGGTTCCCATACCAGCGAGAACATCAGGTTGCGTCCCTCCTCGCTGCTCCAGGTATGCCCCCGCTGGCCGCGTCCGGCAGTCTGCCGCTCGGCGCAGATCGCATCGCCGTGTCCGTAGCGAGGATTCCGGGCCTCGTCGTTGGTCGAGGTCGTCTCTTCGAGAAAGTGATAACGGGTCCTGTGCATCCGAAAGGTACTATACCGAAACTCCGAAATCCCGGAGCGCCGCGGTGAGCGAAGTTTTCTTGTCGGTGGACTCCTTGCGGCGTCCGATAATCAGCGCACAGGGAACGCCGTACTCCCCGGCCGGGAAACGCTTGGGGTAGCTGCCCGGAATGACCACCGATCCGGCGGGGACGTATCCCTTGTACTGTTTGGGTTCCGCCTCCGTTACGTCGATAATATGCGTCGATCCGGTAATCACCACGCCGGCGCCCAGCACCGATTCGCGGCAGATGTGCGCCCCTTCGACCACGATGGCCCGGGAGCCGATGAAACAGTCGTCCTCGATGATGACGGGGGCCGCCTGCACGGGTTCCAGCACACCGCCCACGCCCACACCGCCGCTCAGGTGGACGCGCTCGCCGACCTGGGCGCAGGAGCCGACCGTCGCCCACGTATCGACCATCGTGCCGGCACCGACCCAGGCTCCGATATTGACGTAGGAGGGCATCAGGATCGCCCCCGGCGAAATGTAAGCTCCGTAGCGCGCCACGGCGTGCGGTACAACCCGTACGCCCAGCTCCTCGTAGCCGTGCTTGAGGTCCATTTTGTCGTGCCATTCGAGCTCTCCGGCCCGCATGGTGCGCATCTCCTGCATCGGAAAATAGAGCAGAATCGCCTTCTTGACCCACTCATTGACCTGCCATTGGCTCCGGGACGGATCGATGGGTTCGGCCGTTCGCAGGCGGCCCTTGTCCAGTTCTTCGATAACGGCGCGGACCGCCTCCCGCACACGGGACTCCGCAAGCAATGCCCGGTCGTTCCAGGCCTCTTCGATAATTTGTCGCAACTGATTGTCCATTCCTGTTTTTCGCTTTCGTTATTCCGGTTTCAAAGTTACAAAATTCTCCTGCGGATCGCCGGATGCCGGCAACTTTTTCGTATATTCTGCGAATATATGGAATGTTCGGACAATCTTTGCGAACAAACCTGCACGATTGCGCCGGACTTTTCGTATATTTGTCTTTCGAAACCCTTCAAATACTAAAATATGTTAAAACACGTTAAAATTACTTTGGCGGTTTTCTGTGCCGCTGCTGCACTTACCGCCTGTAAGTCATCTATGAAAATCAAACACCTGCCTTATCCCGATGCCGAGCGTACGGAAGTCGTGGATAACTACTTCGGCACCGAAGTCGCCGACCCCTACCGCTGGCTCGAAGACGACCGTTCGGAACAGACGGCCGCCTGGGTCGCTGCCGAAAATGCCGTGACGCAGAATTACCTGGATCAAATTCCGTTCCGCGAGGCGATGCGTGCCCGCCTGACCGAGCTGTGGGCTTATCCCTGGGAGGGAGCTCCGGCTAAATTCGGGGATTATTACTATTTTTACCGCAACGACGGACGACAGAACCAGGCCGTGCTGTACCGCCAGGCTTCGCTCGACGCCGAGCCGGAGGTATTCCTCGATCCCAACACGCTCTCCGAGGACGGAACGGTTGCGCTGTCGGGCATCTCTTTCTCGGAAGATGGCCGCTACCTGGCTTATGCGGCTTCGGCTTCAGGTTCGGACTGGAGCGACATTCATGTCATCCGTACGGCGGACAAGCAGCCCACGGGCGATATCGTAAAATGGGTGAAGCTCTCCAACGCAGTGTGGACACCCGACGAAAAGGGATTCTATTACAGTACGTTCGACGTTCCGGAAGCGGGCGTCTATTCTTCCCAGAACCAATATCAGAAGGTATATTATCACACGCTCGGTAAGCCTCAGTCTTCCGATCGTCTGATTCATATGGACACACAACATCCGTTGCGCTATTTCGCTTCCAGTGTCAGCAAGGACGGCAAGTGGCTTTTCATCACGGCATCGGAGGGTACGTCGGGCAGTGAGATCCTCTACCGAAAAAGCAGCGATAAGAAGTTCAAGGTGCTGCTTCCCGGCTTTGCCAACGACCACGAGATTATTCGCGCCGAGAACGATAAACTTTACGTGCGTACCAACCTCGATGCTCCCAACTACCGCGTGATCCGCATCGACCTGAATAATCCTTCGGTGATCGAGGAGATTATCCCCGAAAATCCGAAGAATATGCTTGAGATCGTCAGCAAACCGGGCGACTATATGATGGCTTCCTACCTGGAGGATGCCCAAAGCCAGGTTTACCAGTACGATTGGAACGGCAAGCTCATTCGGAAAGTCGAGCTGCCCGCCATCGGATCGGCAGGCGGATTCTCCGGTAAAAAAGGCGAAACGGAGGCCTTCTATTCGCTGACCAACTTCACGACACCTTCGACCGTTTACCGTTACGACCTCGCAACGGGCGAATCGACCCTGTATAAGCGTCCCGAAGTGAAATTCAGCCCCGAAGACTACACTACGGAACAGGTGTTCTACACCAGCAAGGACGGCACGAAAGTCCCGATGTTCATCGTCTATCGCAACGGACTGAAGCTCGACGGCAACAACCCCTGTTACCTCTACGCTTACGGTGGGTTCCAAGTCAGCCTCGCGCCCTGGTTCAACCCGGCTGCCATTATGTTCATGGAACAGGGCGGCGTTTATTGCGTAGCCAACCTGCGCGGCGGCCTGGAATACGGAGAAGAGTGGCACAGGGGCGGCATGCTGGACAAAAAACAGAATGTTTTCGATGATTTCATCGCAGCGGCCGAATACCTCATTGCCAACAAATATACCTCGTCGAAGAAACTCGCCATCGCGGGCGGTTCGAACGGCGGCCTGCTGGTGGGTGCCTGCGAAGTGCAGCGTCCCGACCTGTTCGGCGTCTGCCTGCCGGCGGCCGGCGTAATGGACATGCTCCGCTACCACAAGTTCACCATCGGCTGGGGCTGGGTCGTAGAGTACGGCTCGAGCGACGACGAGGAGCAGTTCGGCTACCTCTACAAATACTCCCCGCTGCATAACATCAAGAAGGGCACGAAGTATCCTGCGACGCTGATAACGACTGCCGACCACGATGACCGTGTCGTGCCGGCTCATTCGTTCAAGTTCGCCGCCGAGATGCAGTACGCCCAGGGCGGCGACGCTCCGATCCTGATCCGCATCGACACCAAGGCGGGCCACGGCGCCGGCAAACCCGTCTCGAAGCGCATCGAAGAGGCTACCGACGTGTTCTCGTTCCTGTTCGAGAATACGGACACGCCTTACAAGACGGTCGAAACGAAATAATGCTATTCCGGTCGCATGTCCGAAACTTCGTTGAAAACGGAGTTTCGGAAGCAGCCGGGCCGATCCCGATGCGGGTCCGGAACCCGGCACGACGAAGTACCGGCCGATAACCATACTGTTTTATTGAGCGATGAAAGTTTACAAGTTCGGCGGCGCATCGGTCCGCAACGCGGACGGTGTGCAAAACCTGCTGAAGATCATCGGTGACGAACGGGATCTGTTCATCATCGTATCGGCAATGGGTAAGACCACGAATGCCTTGGAGAAGGTTTTCGAAGGGTTGCAGAAGGGCGACAAAGCCTTCTCGATGGAGCACATCACCGCGCTGAGGCAATACCACGCCGAAATCGTAAACGAACTGTACGGCGCTCCGACCCGGCTCGAGAAGATCGAACGGCTTTTCGGGGAGCTCGAACAGGTGGCGACCGAAACGGTCTATCGTCCGGAAGACGCCGAGCTGTGGTACGACACCGTCGTCGCTTTCGGCGAGCTGATCTCGACGACGATCATTTCGGAGTACCTCTCCGAACGGGGTATCGACAATTGCTGGCTCGATATGCGACGTTGCTTCCGCACCGAACAGCGACACAAGGACGCCTCGGTCGATATCGCCGCATCGCGGACTCTGCTGCGCAACGCCATGAAACAGTCTAAGGCCTGTATTTTCATCGGGCAGGGCTTTATCGGAGGTGCTCCGGACGGCACGACCACTACCCTGGGACGCGAAGGTTCGGATTACTCGGCAGCGGTGGCGGCCAATATCCTCGACGCGGAATCCATGTCGGTATGGAAAGATGTGGACGGCATCCTGAATGCCGACCCGAAGGTTTTCCCCGATGCGGTGCAGATCGCGGAACTGAACTACCTGGACACCATCGAGCTGGCTTACAGCGGGGCACAGATCATCCACCCCAAAACGATCAAACCGCTGCAAAACAAGAACATCCCGCTCTACGTGCGGCCTTTCGGGGACAAGCGAAAACCGGGCACGGTGATTCGCCGTATGTCGGCGCCGATCGAGGTTCCGATTCTGATTCTGAAGAAGGATCAGGTATTGCTGACGATCCGTTCGCGGGACTTTTCCTTCGTGCTCGAAGAGAAATTCGCGGCGATCTTCTCCCTGCTGGAGCGATACCGTATCAAGGTCAATCTGGTGCATAACTCGGCGGTGAACCTCAGCCTCTGCGTGGATAACTCCTGGCATATCGACGAGGCGATCCAAGCCCTCCGAAACGAGGAGTTCGACGTAATGAAGGTCGAGAACATGGAGTTGCTCACCATCCGGGGCTATAACGGCGATTTGATGGAGCGATATGCTTCGGGGCCGGAGGTTTTTCTGTTGCAGAGAACTCAATCGACGGCCCGTATTGTCCGGAAAAACCGGTAGTCCAACTTCGAAAAAAGACGCTAAAATAAAAGAAGAGAAGTGGGGTCGATGTTGGACGAATACAAGAAAAACATTAGAAAACCGAATCCGGAGGAGCTACGACTCATTAAGTTTTTGGTACAAAAGGCATCTTTGAATATGTCCGAGGGCTGGGAAAGATCTTTGACTGTTTCTTGTTTGAATGATGGAGGAATGGGCAGTATGAAATTATATATGTCTTTACCGCCGAAAGAAATAATATCAACGATTTTTGTCAGTGAGTGCTCTTTTAAGGATTCTGATGGAATAGATGTGTTAGCCTCATTATATCTCGATCAAGATCATGAGATTTGTGAAGTGGATATTTGGAAAGCTGATTTTTCTCCTTTGATAAGGATCTCTTCGGATATTAGCTTATAAAACGGAGGAACATGGGAGATTTGGGATATTCGAAGCATGCATTTCGTGTAAATGGTGAAACTTATTATCCTGGAAAATTATGAAAAAATTAATAATTTTATTGATCAGTCTTTTCTTCATTGCCTCCTGTGCCGTTGTAAAATCCAGCAGAATAGTTGGAAAATGTTACTTGGGTTATCCTTATCGCCAGATTATGGTATTCATTTGTATGCTGAGTTTTATGCCGATAGTACGTTTTTATATAGGTCAGCTGGCTGTTATGATATAATCGGCCATTGGTACATAAGCGGTGATACAGTGATTTTATCTTCGCCAAATTTCAATGTCGAAACTCGTCCTATTGATCTTTATATTTTTGCAGAAGAAGAGATTACAGATTGGCGTTTTCCTGATGAGTATTATAAATTTACGGATATGGAGGGTAATAGAGATGCATATATTATTAAAGGAGATACTTTATATCCTGTACTGAAAAACGGGAAGTCTCTAATAGAATATTTGTACGCAATACCGAAACCGGGCCCTGAATTAGGTCTATATAATAGAGGAATTTATTTTGGGCCGAAAAAAGATAAGTAATCTTTGATTGTTACTGCCGGA
>UMLJ01028706.1_pt1 | contig 9669 bp, 11 predicted proteins | sample 1966521 | NCBI WGS metagenome assembly UMLJ01 (sample SAMEA4836199, study PRJEB28245) | human gut metagenome | biome: gut microbiome; material: fecal sample | place: Denmark | collected 2008
CTTTTCGATGGCTGGCGGATAGCGGCGGTAGAGGGCATGCCCCAGGGCCCAGATTACCGGGTGGCGGGCTTGCAGCAGGAGTTCAAAGACGGATTTTTCAAGCGGCGACTGGAAACCGCTGATTACGACATGGTCGGTTGCACAACACGCCTCGGCCCAGCGCAAGGCCTGCTCCTCGACGGCCTGCGAGACGACGCGTGAGGCGAAGAAGGCGACCTTCCGGCGGTCGAGCAGGGCGAGGTTGCCCGTGTAGTCGTAATCGAAAGCCATAAAAAACGTGGGTTGCCGCATTAACTTACCTCGCATTCAGGCCTTCGCTGCCCACACCGAAATAAGCAACACGGACAGCCCACGCGAAACGTGTATCATGCACATAACAAGCCAAAGGCCTGCGGGCACAATACTTACGTTCACGGAGCGCCCCTGTTACATCTCTTTCGGTGTATCCAAGGTTGCGAAGTTTGAATGCGAAAGAAAACGTAACGAAACGTTCGTAATATGTCCGGTTCCGTCCGCAGAGGCGCGGAACCAATTACAAAAATAGGAAATTAAATCGGAAAATCGCTACGGGTCGTCGATTTTTGCGGCAAGAGATTAGGCCAACGATACAAACAGACAAAAAAAACAGCATAAAGCTCTATGATTGATAAAATTTACTTATAAGTGAAATAAATTGCAAATAATGCATTATATTTGCAGAACAACATTTGAAAATGAATTTTACCATTGTCGAAATACCGGAGTTGTCTGGAGAGAAATGTCAAATCTTCTCTATTCGATTTGATGAAGATGACGACACAATATATGAAAAATTCTCTGCCTCATTTTACAATGAATATCAGGATGAAGTCCAAGATATATATGATCGTCTATTATTCATTGGCAAAGAAGGTGGAGCACGAAGAGACTTCTTTAAACAGAATGAAGGAAAACCGGGAGATGGTGTTTGCGCATTATATGATAACCCAGACCACAAATTGAGATTATATTGCATTGTTTTTGGAACCGTAGCCGTAATCTTGGGTGGAGGAGGCCCTAAACCCGAAGGTGTAAGAGCGTGGCAGGATAATCCAATGCTAAAAACGAATGCAGAATTAATGATAAGGATATCACAAAGAATCACAAAAGCTATACGAAATAAAGAGATTCAAGTCACAGACAAAGGATTATCCGGAGATTTAAGGATAATTGATGATAATAATGATGATGAATAATAAAAAAGAGAACATCTTACAACAACTTAATAAAGGGAGTAAGGTGAATTACGAAAAGGTTGCTTCGCGTATGCGACTGGCAATCAAGATAGCTGATGCCATAGAGTCTGCAGGTATATCCAAAAAGGAACTTGCAGCAAAATTAGGCAAGCAACCGTCAGAGATTAGCAAATGGCTGAGTGGAACTCATAATTTCACACATGATACATTATTCGAAATATCTCAAGTTCTTGATATCAATTTAATTGAAACAAGCGGAACAAAAGAGCTATGTCCTGTCCCCATAGTTTCTGAAGACTATGGCTCTATTGCAACAAAAAGAATTCTGCTGAAAAATAAGACTATTACAAGCAGGATATCTTCTAAAGATAGCTATTGGAAATCCATCTCTACAACCAATATCCCAGTGGAATTTGCATATATATAATAGTGTCATGAATACTGATAACAGAGCCATACAATTCAGATTGGACCGCATCGAGGAGCTAACATATAGTATCTCCGGAAACTCTGCCGAGATAATCAACCAAGACAATCTTGGAGTTCAATTCCTGGTACAAACATTTCTGAACAAAGAGGCAAATCTGGTCAAATTAAAGGTCGGGGCAAAATACAATCTGGCAGAAACAACAATTCTAAACCTTGAACTTTTATTCGTATTCAATATTGATAATATGGAGAGATTTGTCAATATTGATACAGAAAATAAGCAATTGAAATTTAATGCCGATCTTATTCCGACATTTATTAATGTTGCAATTGGTGGCATGCGTGGCGTTTTGTTTGAAAAGACAAAAGGTACAGTATTCGCAAAATACCCATTGCCTCTGGTTGATTTGCAAGAACTCATAAAGCATAATACATTCCATGTAGAAATGTCATAAGCATCAAGCAATCTCTTTTTCTGGCAGCATAAAGAGAATATAACTGTTAAATCCAACAATCGAGGGGCGAATAAATCCTCTCGATTTTATTTTTATTGGGGTGAAATGATTATTTTTGTTAGAGTATATAATCTTGCACGATGAGCTCTTTCGTCCAAATCCCGAACAAATTCCGCCAGAGCACTTTTTTCAGGCACGACATTGAATTGAGAAAGGCACGAACGACTGGTGCCGGGAGCACGACGCCCCGAAATACATTTACAACCTGCTGCTGCGCATCATCACCATCCCGCTCGACACGATGAAAATCGTCCGTGCCTTCCCGAAACTTAAACTGGATGAATAAACAGTGAGCTATGAATAATCTTATCAAGCAAATAGAAATAACGAACTTTCGGTCGATTAAACATACAATAATTGACTGCTCTTCGTACAACCTTTTTTGCGGGCAGAATGATGTTGGTAAGTCGAATGTATTGAAAGCGCTCAATTTATTTTTCAATCAGGAAACCGATTTCCAAACTCCGTTTAATTTCTTTACGGATTATAATAAATATGCTTTAGCGGAAGCTCAATCGTCAAAAAAAGGGAAGCAATTTATTCGAATAAAGGTAATATTCAACACCCCAAACTCCTATACATCAATTCCAAACAAGACATTTTACATTGAGAAAACGTATGACCGGAATGACCGTAGCGGGAGTGGCACAACAAGATATTCAGAGGACTCCACTATTGCACGAACCTCGATTTCGCGCCTATACAACCAAATTCGTTATGTATATATCCCTGCATTAAAAGGGAAAGAGGTCGTTCAATACTTGTTAGGATTATTAGGAGAGCAACAGCTAATTGGACAAAAGCAAATTGACGATCTGAATCAGCATATCAACGAAAAGACCCAAAATCTGACAGGATTACTCAATGAGTCAAATATTGGCATCAATGTTACATTCGGATTACCAACTCTTCTGAGAGACTTTTGGCAACAACTTTCTGTCGGCACCAACTATGAATATATAGAAAAGATTACTCAACAAATTTCAAAGAAAAAGGGTGCTGAAGTAGATTTAAATCCGAAATCGTATCAGATTCCATTAACCATGCGTGGTGATGGTGTCAAATCGAAATTTCTTCCGCCGATCTTGAAATGGTTGCAGAATAATAATCGATCCATGATTTTTATTTGGGGAATCGACGAACCGGAAAATTCCCTTGAGTTCCGTGCAGCCGAGGCTCTCAGTACGCTATTTTGTGATGAATATGCAAAGACCACGCAAATCTTTGCGACTTCGCATTCTATGGCTTTCATAAATCCTCGTGAAACAGCCAAAGTCAAACCCACCATATTCAGGACGATGAGATCTAAGTATGGTGAGACAGAGTTCCGCAATATTGATGATTTATTTAAAGATTCCCAAAGCACCGAATTATTGGAAGAGATAGGAGCTTTGGAAATACAACAAAAGTTGATATCAACTTTTAGAGAACAAATTGATGCCCAAATAAAAGCTAAACAAACAGTTGAGGCCCAAGTAAAAGATTTACAGGGCAAGATTGAGAAGTTAAAAAAGCTATTGGTCATTACAGAAGGAAAGACCGATATAAAGCACATAAAAAAAGCCCAAGAGAAACTTGGAATCATAGACGTAGATTTTGAACAAATAGACGAAAATAAACAACCCGAAGGAGAGTCCAATTTAAAGACCTTATTAGAACAATTAAGTAAAATATCTCATGCCAATAAAATAATTGGTCTATTTGATCGAGATCAAGATTCAACTATTAGAGATATTGAAAGAAATCACCAAGATTATAAAAATTATGGTAATAATGTATATGCATTCTGTATTCCCGTACCTCAGTTTCGCATAGACAAAGGCCAAACCAAAATATCTATTGAGTATTTATATACAGACGATGAAATTAAAACTCCATTAGAAAATGGATGTAGATTATTCTTTGGAACTGAATTTACCAGGCAGTCCATGCGACACAATATCGATGAGGACCTAATATTAAGCAAACCTGACGGTAAAGGGAAAGACAAAATAATCGAAAATAACGGAAGTCAGGCAGTATTTGATAAAGATGATCAAAACGTTTTAGCAAAAAAAGACGATTTTGCAGAGGCTATTTTACATGATAAAGTTCAAATAAGCGTCCAAAGCTGGGAAAATTTCAGGCCAATCTTTGATAAGATAAAAGAAATCTGCAAATTATAAATGTATCTTGTTCTGAAATAGCTTTACAATAAAAAAGGAGGTTAAAATAAAAAAGAGTAAAACTATATAGAGAAAAAAGTCTACACTCCGGTCTTCCGACGAATGATCGCCAAGGCCTACTACACAAGTAACAAATCCCATGTTGAGATCGGCAAGGAATTCAATACCAGTCCCGGCAATGTCAGCCGCTGGTTCCGGCTTTGTCGGCATGAATTTCTGGGAGAGTCATTCATTTGTCAGGAAAGCGCTACCTTTAATGCGGTATCCAACCTCAGCCCGACCATGAACAAGCCCGACCTCACCCCCCCCGAGCAGATAGCCCAGTGCATTCTGGAACTCGAGGCCCAACTCAAACAGGTGCAGATGCGCAGCGCCGTTCTGGAAACGATGATCGATCTGGCGGAATCCGACTTAAAGATCTCGATCCGAAAAAAATCTGGAGCCAAACAGTCCAAGTAGTCAAGGAGCATCATCCACAGTATGGACTGCATGCACTTTGCGGACTGTTTGGCTATACCCGTCAGGCATACTACAAACGATTGAGACACAAGAAACCCAAGATGTTGGAGCCGGATATCATCCTGACGCTGTCTCGTGCGGTCCGCATTGACCTCCCCCGCAAAGGGGATAACAAATTGCGGATCTACCTGCGTCCCAAATTCGTAAGCGACCGGTGAAGCGCGTATAGCGAAGTTATTCCAGGCGAGGTATCTTCGCGCAAAAAAAAGATGCTTACACGAGAAGAAATCGCAGAGATAGTTCAATACTGCAAGGAGAAAGGAGTCTCATACAAGAGCCGTCTGAAAGAAATCGGGATAGCCGAGTGGCGGTTCTATGAGAGCAAACGCAGATACGCCGAGGCTCAGGCCAGCGAGCGGGAATCAGGGGAGTTCCTCCAGCTGGTGCGAGGGAATGACAGCTTTCCGGAACCGGTGCTGACAGACAGGAAAACAGGCAGAGGCAGGAGGTCGGGACAAGAGCCCATACCGATGAGCATAGAGATGCGCACGCAGACAGGGGCGGTATTGCGGATCCGGGGCAACCTGGACGCGGCGATGATACAGGCAATAATCCAGGCGTCGTCGAGCCATGTTTAGCCTGAATGACAGCATGCGGTACCTGCTTTACAACAAGCCGACCGACATGCGCAAGAGTTACCATACCCTGTGCGGGCTTGTGACCAACGAGCTGGGATGTGACCCGTGCAACGGAGATGTCTATATCTTCATTAACAAGGCCAGGAACAGGATCAAGCTCCTGCATTGGGAGCCGGGCGGTCTGGTCCTGTACTGCAAGCTTCTAGAATCCGGGACCTTCGGCAAGCCCTCCGGTCTGGCGAAGGATGCCGTCAGCGGGAGGATAGAATGGAGCGAGCTGGTCATGGTAGTAGAGGGCATAATCGAACAGCCGGACAGCCGCAGACAGCGACTTGAGAATCTGAAGAAACTACGTAGATAAGTTCTCAAAAAGTGAAAGAAAAAGTGCCCCAGACTTGCGTATATGGCACTTTTTTCGTACCTTTAAGCATTGAAAACAGAGGATGAGACAAGCAGTCATGACAGTCGAGGAACAGCTGGCGGCAGCACTTGCGGAGGTGGAGAGTCTCCGTACGGCCATCGCTGAAAAGGACTGCATAATCCGGGACCTCCAGAACAGGCTTCTGTGGCTCCGCAAGAAAGTCTTCGGCCAGATGAGCGAGAAGGTCCTTCCTTCCGATCCCGCCCAGCTGTCACTGTTCGATGAGAAACATCTCACCGGCGAGGAACGTGCGCGGCTTGACAGGGAGGCCGAAGAAGCGGAAAAGACAATCACAAAGACAATAACTGTAAAAGCCAGGCCTTCCCGCAGGCCTCTTGACACCACCGGCCTTCCGGAGAAGGTCTTCCATATCTATCCGGACGGGGTTCTCGACGGAGACGGCAACCTCAAGGCTGAATATGTGGAGATAGGTACGGACGAGTCCTCCCGTCTCGAGAAGAGGCCGGCGGAGGTGTACATCCACAAGGATGTCTTCCACAAGGTCATCCTCAAGTCGGACATCGAGACAAAGCATCCTGAAGACAGGGAAATACTCTCACCGGAACGTCCTCCCGCACCGGTAGCCAGATGTATGGCAGGGGCATCCGTCCTGTCCGACATCATAGTGGGGAAGTTCGTCTACCACCTTCCGTTCTACCGCCAGATACAGCAATACAGGGAGTGCGGGATAACGATAAGCGACTCCACGATGGGAGGATGGTATGAGGCGGCGGTGGAGAAGCTCAAGCTTCTGTACGACATCCTGCGGCGCCAGATACTCTCAAGCGAATACGTCCAGGTCGACGAGAGCGTGATACCGGTAATCGACAACGAGAAGCATAAGGCCAGAAAGGGTTACGAGTGGTGCGTCAGGGACGGAATCACAGGGGATGTCATGTTCTGGTATGACAGGGGCAGCCGTGGCCATCACGTCGCCCGTGAAATCCTGGGCGGATACCGGGGAAACGTACAATGCGACGGCTATGAGGCATATGACCAGTTTGAAAGGATGCCCGGGATAACCGTGCACGGCTGCTGGGCGCATGTCCGGAGAAAGTTCGTCGACTCGCTGAAGGAGAACGAACGGCTTGCCATGGAGGGCATACTCTTCATAAGAAAGCTGTACAAGGTGGAGAGCGATGCGGACGACAAAGGCCTGAGCGCGGAAGAGCGCATGGAGCAACGCCGTAAGATATCCTATCCTACAATCCTGATGTTCGAGAAGTGGATCGAGGAAACTTATGCAAAGGTCCTGCCCAAGAGCAGGCTCGGAGAGGCCCTTGCCTATGCCTACAGTCTTCTTCCCCGTCTGTCGCGCTACGTGAACGACGGCAGGATCAACATCGACAACAACCTCATCGAGAATGCCATCAGGCCGCTTGCTCTCGGCAGGAAGAACTATCTCTTCTGCGGCAACGACGCCTCCGCATATCGGGCAGCCATCGTATACTCCCTCATAGCCACCTGCAGGGCTGCAGGGGTCGACCCGAGAACATGGATGGAGGATGTGCTCAGCAAACTGCCTTACTGGCAGCGCGACGGCAAGGACCTCGCGGGACTCCTGCCCAGAGCCTGGGCAAAGGACAACCAAATCACTCCCAAGTAGTACAAACCAGGTCCGACTTGAGCCAACTTCATACAAGTTGGGCCTAGTAGGACCCAATAGAAATATTCTCTGTCAAATCAATACGGTATTCACCGGATGCTTACCCAAATTCGAGGCTATGGGAATCTCCATCGGCCGCGATGCCTTTGCCGCTCTGTTGGCCGAGAATCAAATGCCGGTTCATCGGCCGCGCAGCAAGCGCAAAAATACCCTGGCCGAACGGGTCAACGGCATCTTAAAGACCGAGTGGCTGGATAAACGACCTCTACGAAACTGGTCCGAAGCCCAGGCGTATGTCGAGCAGATCATCGGTCTGTACAACAGCCTAAGGCCTCATCAGAGCCTCAGTTTTCTGACGCCGGATCTGGTGCATCGCAGGGGAATCGCGACCCAACGCAAGTGGAAAAACTACCCGTCTCAAAGTAAGGGTGTGGAGGCGTTCGTCCCATTGTCTGCGGGGTCGCGAAATATTTTCTTGTAACGCAAAACCACTTGCCCGCATGGGGAAGGAAAGTTTCTCCGAAGTCGTTGTTTTACCGGGGACTCCGTGTGCCAGAACCGATTCTCAAGCGATCCGAAGTTCTCGCTGGCTTCACTTGAAATTAGCTCTGCGAAGACTGGTTTTTAGTATTCTTGAGCACAAAAAAACAGGACAGATCTCGAAATCTACCTTGCTAAACGCCATTGTTTAATCCCGTTTCCCGAGAATCAACGTCGATAATTACGCTATCAAATGGTGGTAACTACTCAGGAAGAAGGTCCTCGGGCAGAAGGTCAAAAACCCAAACATAAGTATCGTCTTTCGGATGATAGAAACGCCAGGAGGACTCCTCGTAGAACCGATCCTCCGAAGTCTCGGACTCGATAAGCGGCCAGGTTCTCAACAACTCGCCCTCATCGGACAAGACCTCCACTCGAAGATAGTTGTTTTCATTGTAGCTATCGTTTCTATAAAGCAGATCAAACCCAAAATCGAGCCTTATATCTACACCATAGAAAAACAACTCTACTGAATCACCTTTGTCCAGCAATATATTGACCGGCTCGGTTCCGTCATTTGAGTAAGCTCGAACACATACCGGTTCCGATGCCACATTTTTAATATACCAATAACCATCATTATAAGGCTGCGTCGTCCTGAAAATTTCAAGAAGATTGCACGAGGTCAAACCAATAGCAACAAGTGCGAGGATAAGCCACCTATTCATATTTTGAGCATGTTGTTTTGGATCAGATGTAACAAAAATAGTTTGAAAATTATGAATTGAAGAAAATTGAGACAGATACAATCTTTCAAACGCGAAATTTATGCTCTGATTTACAGTAGATTAAGCATGGAAAGGTTTTATTTTCTTTCAATACGACATAGCAAGATATTAACGCCTTGGTTGTCAATACGCTACAAGAAATGCATCGGATGAACGTCGGCAAAATCAGTGACATTCAGACCGTTAGGGCATACGAGTAATAAATAACTCCCGGTCTGGTACCTTCGAATTCGAAATTTTTGTCTTGAGTCTCGATTTGCGCGTATAGATGTTCGAAACCGAGTCTCCGACGATCACGCTGATGATCTGCGCCGAAAAACCGGCATAGATATAACACAGCAGATCGACATCCGACGGTTTGAACTTCGGGAATTGTTCGCGCAGCTTTATCAGAATGTCGTCATTGAGCGCATTGACCGTGCGTTCGAATTCGCGATGAGCGTCGGTATCGGAAGAGAGACTGTCGAAAAACTGTTTGACCTGTCGGTAAATAGATTCCTGTTGGGCTTTGGAGGTAGGCTTCTCATAGAAGGTTCTGCCTAACTGGTCAAGACGCTCCAACTGGGTGGATATCGATTTCCTGAGCCGGCTCTCGACATGCTGTATCGAGGCTAAACGTTCGCCGATCCGCGCCTTCGAATCGCGAAGTTGATCCAGAGCCCCCATGTAGCGTTCGAGTTGCATTTGTTTGTGCTTCATCCGCTGACGGTAAAGATGGATCAAAAAAGCGGCGACAACCAGCACTAGTAGCCCGAACAGCACCTCTACCCGGCTGCGGACCTTCAGTCGGTAGGCAGCAAATGCACTTTGCTCTTTATAGAATTTCCCTTCTGCGACAGCGGCCGACTGTGCAACGACCTCGCGCGAACCCGAATCGCTCAACGCAATGTATGTATCGACCCATTCGGCCGCCTTCGCCTCATTCCCGGCCGCCATCTCCAGCTGGAAGGAGTG
>UMLJ01048214.1_pt1 | contig 9633 bp, 7 predicted proteins | sample 1966521 | NCBI WGS metagenome assembly UMLJ01 (sample SAMEA4836199, study PRJEB28245) | human gut metagenome | biome: gut microbiome; material: fecal sample | place: Denmark | collected 2008
ACGTTCTTTTATTTTGTATTTCACTCAACTTGCATTAACTTTGCAAGCATGTTGAAAAATATACTTTTAGTGGCCTTGGGCGGAGCCTGCGGCAGCGTGGCCCGCTATCTGCTGTCGAAGCTTGTGCAGGATAATGCACTGTCTAATTTCCCCTTCGGCACCATGACGGTCAACATTCTGGGATGCCTGCTGATAGGCATGGTCTACGGACTTGCGGAAAACAACATCAGTATAAGCCCTGCGCTGAAGCTTCTCCTCACGGTAGGCTTCTGCGGAGGATTCACCACGTTCAGCACGTTCATGAACGAGTCGCTCTCGCTCCTGCGTGCCGACAGCGCGGCCATGATGGCCCTTTATGTCGGCGGCAGCGTGGCGCTGGGACTGCTGGCCGTGTTTGCCGGATTGCAAATAATAAAACTAATATAAAATGAAGAAGACGTTTTCATCATTATGCTTGTGCACGCTGGCCCTCATGGCGGCCATGCTGACCTCCTGCAACAACAAGAAGTTTCATATAAACGGAACTGTCACCGAGGCCAAAGACTCTGTGCTGTATCTTGAGAACATGAGTCTCGACGGACCGGTGGTGGTCGATTCGGTTAAGCTCGACGACAAAGGTGCCTTCAGCTTCAGCGGAAAGGCTCCCGATGCTCCCGAGTTCTACAGGCTCAGAATAGCCGGACAGATAATCAACCTCAGCGTTGACTCAACCGAGACGGTTGACGTAAAGGCGTCGTATCCCTCTATGGCAACGGGATATACCGTTGACGGCTCGGCCGAATGTGCCACCATCAGAGAGCTCGCCCTGAAGCAGATAGACCTGCAGAACCGCGTGATAGCCGTGCAGAACAACCCCAACCTGGGCTACGACCTTACGCGCGACAGTATCGGAAAGCTCGTGGCTGCATATAAGGAAGACATAAAGCGCAACTATATCTATAAGGCACCGATGCGCGCATCGTCGTATTTCGCCCTGTTCCAGACGCTCGGCAACATGCTGATATTCAACCCGCGCGAGAATGCCGACGACGTTAAGGTGTTTGCAGCGGTGGCAACAAGCTGGGACACTTATCATCCCGACGCCCTGAGAGGCAAGAACCTGCACAACATAGCCATTGAAGGCATGAAGAACGTGCGCATCATGCGCAACAAGATGGCAGCCCAGAACATCGACGCCAGCAAGGTGAACGTGTCTAACATCATAGACATCTCGCTACTCGACAATCAGGGCAACCGCCGCAGCCTGACCGACCTGAAGGGCAAGGTGGTGATGCTCGACTTCCATGTCTTCGGCTCAAACGGCTCTACGAAGCGTATAATGGAGATGCGCGAGCTGTATAACAAATATCACGACCGCGGCTTCGAGATATATCAGGTGGCGTTCGATCCGGACGAACACTTCTGGAAAACGCAGACTGCCGCACTGCCATGGATAAGCGTAAGAGACCCGCAGGGACTGCAGTCGCAGAACCTTGCCGCTTATAACGTGAGCAGCATACCAACCTTCTTCCTCATAGACCGCAACAACGAGGTGAAGAAGCGCGACTCGCAGATAACTGACATAGACGCCGAGATAAACGCCCTGCTTAACTGATATCAGAGGTAAGGCCAAGGCAAAAGAATAAAGGCGGGTTCTATAAATTCGGAATAGACAGCATGACAGCAGCAAAGACAGTCATCGGAAGCCGGATTTATAGAACCCGCCTTAAATTATAACAGAGCGTTGAGGCTTTGCCCCCGCCTTGTGCATGATGACATTCAACATTTATAAATACGTGATAATAGAGATGAAGAACTTTAGAAAAATTAGCTTGCTTACCTTCCTGCTGCTCGCATTTGCAGCCGTAAGGCTGTGCGCCGGGCGTCATTACACGGTGATAGTGTCGCTCGACGGATGCCGCTGGGACTATCCGATGATGTACGACATGCCGTTTCTCGACTCGCTCGGAAGCCGCGGCGTGAGCGCCGTTATGCGCCCGTCGTTCCCCTCGAAGACATTCCCCAACCACTATACGCTTGCCACAGGACTCGTGCCCGACCATCACGGAATAATAGCCAACAGGTTTTATGACGTGGCTTCGGGCCGCACCTACAGCATAAGCGACAAGGCAACGAGCAAGGACGGCTCGTTCTATGGAGGCGAACCGATATGGCTCACGGCAAAGCGGCAGGGCGTAAAGGTGGGCGTGGTCTACTGGCCAGGCTCTGATGTGGCCATCAAAGGCATGTATCCCGACTACTACAAGGACTATGCAAAGAAGCCTCTGCTGACATTTCCCGAACGACTTGACGAGGCTGAACGCCTGCTGACGCTGCCCGACAGCGTGCGTCCGCAGCTCGTGATGATATACTTTAATGAGCCCGACCACAGCGGACACTCGTACGGACCGGCATCAAAGCAGACGCGTAAGGCCGTCGAAGAGCTCGACTCGCTGATGTGCAGCCTGTACAAAAGGCTGCGTGCGCTGCCCTGCGGACAGGACATCAACTTCATTGTTACGTCCGACCACGGCATGGCATCCACATCGCCCGAGCGCATAATACGCCTATCAGAATATCTGAAGCCCGAATGGTGTGAGCGCGTCATGGCAGACCTGCCCACGCTGATATTCCCGAAGAAGGGCCACGAAGACGACATAATGAATGCCCTGAGGGGCGTGGCTCACATACGGACGTGGAAGAAGGATGAAGTGCCCGAGTGCTTCCATTACGGCACCAACCGCAACATTGCGCCGATAGTGGTAATGCCTGACGTGGGCTGGGTGGTGTCGGAAGACGGCAGGGTGATACCCGGCAACCACGGATTCGACCCCTACAACTCAGAACTTAACGTGCCCTTCCGTGCCGAGGGGCCCGACTTCAAGCACGGATATGTGAAGACCGCCATGTTCGACAACACCTGCATATATCCTCTTCTGTCGCGTCTGCTGGGCATAGAACCTGCCCCTTGCGACGGAAATATTGATGACGTGGCGGACATGCTCGCGCCGGTTGGACAATAAACCATATACATATATTCTTTGCGGAGGCAGTGCGGCGGCACGCCTCCGCTTTTTTTGTTCCGTTAGATGCCGTGAATGTCAACCGTGAAAGACAGAATAAACACGCAGAACGGGCGTCGAACGGCATAGAGACATCAAGTAACACAAAGGTAAACACATTGAAACGCTATTGTCAGACGATAGCAACGCCGGAGTAATCAGTGTTTTGTTACTTTGCGGCATAACAAGATAAAACATATAAAAGATGCTCGGAATTTTCAACGACTGCTTTCCGCCGATAATGGACGGGGTGTCTGTAACGGTGCAGAACTATGCGCGGTGGCTCAACCGCAAGTGCAACAATGTGTGCGTGGTGACGCCTTCGGTGCCCGGTACGGTGTATGATGAGGAGTTTCCCGTTTACAATTACTTCTCTCTGCCCATACCCATGCGCAAGCCTTACCGCATGGGCTTCCCGCGCGTCGACCTGCCTTTCCGCTCCCGTATAGGCAAAGTCGGCTTCTCGCTGGTGCATGCCCACAGTCCGTTTTCGTCGGGCAGGCTGGCGCTGAAGATTGCGCGCGAGCAGAACATCCCCATCGTTGCCACGTTCCACTCTAAATACCGGGCCGACTTTGAGCGCGCCATACCAAACAAGATGGTTGTCGACTATATGGTGAAAAACGTCGTCGACTTCTACAGTCAGGCCGACGAGGTGTGGATTCCGCAGGCATCTGTCGAGGAGACTCTGCGCGAATATGGCTACAAGGGCAGGGTGGAAGTGGTGGACAACGGCAACGACTTTGCCGCCGACACACGCACAGACCTGCTCAGGAGCGAAGGCCGCGCGATGCTCGGGGCAGGACGCTGCGAGCCGGTGCTGCTCTTCGTAGGGCAGCATATCTATGAGAAGAATCCGCAGCTCATCATCCGCTCGCTCTCCAACATGCGCGACCGCTCATGGCACATGTATTTCATAGGCACGGGATATGCCGCCGGCGAACTGCGGCAGATGGTGCAGTCAAAGGGACTTGACGACAGAGTGACGTTCCTCGGACAGATAACCGATCGCGAGAAGCTTAAGCGCTGTTATGCCGCTGCCGACGTGTTCCTTTTCCCGTCGCTCTACGACAATGCTCCGCTCGTGGTGCGCGAGGCGGCAGCCATGCACACGCCGTCGCTCATGGCGCAAGGCTCGACGGCTGCAAGCGTGATAAGAGACAACGTGAACGGCTTTTTGTGCAGTGCCGACGAGCAGGGCTTTACGGAGCGCCTGGTGCAGATTCTTGCTGACGAACGCCTGCGCCGTGCAGCCGGCGACAACGCACGCGCCACGCTGGCACGCTCATGGCAGGACATAGCCGACGAGGTCTACGACCGCTACATGCATCTCGTGCGCCGTCGCTGAGGTATGCTCTCGGCATGATTTCAAGGATGATTTTAAGGCCGTCTGCGTCGTGACGACGCCCGTGGCGGCATACATGATACAGCAAAAACCTTTATTTCTATACTATTTATGACACACATTCTAAGGCGTTGCCGGGCGGACAATGGTGCCGTCGGCAACGCCTTGTCTTTCAGACAGTTACAGACGGCTTCCCAAAAGACTGTCTTTTAGCCTCTGAAAGGTGCCCTTTCGGGCGCTGAAAGGGCATCTTTTGCAGCGCGAAACATGGCCTTTTGCAAAGCCGTCTGCGGCATGATGAAAAATATTTACATATATCCCGGCTTTTCGTCCGTTCGGGCCATGCGCCCATCAGTTGTCATTCTGTGCCCCATGTGATGCGCCGTGGCGGCGCCGATGAAACCTCCATGTGGCAAAAAAGCCGCGTAGACGGACGAAAGAGCGTGAAAAAATGTATTAAAAGGCATAACTTTTTGCAAAGCCGGATAAAAATCTTATTTTTGCAGACTATATGGTACTGAATTATATTTGGATAGCATTTTTCGTGGTTGCCTTCGTCATAGCCCTGTTCAGGCTTGTGGTGATGGGCGACACCGAGGTGTTTCCCGAAATAATGAACTCCACGTTTGCCTCGTCCAAGACGGCCTTCGAGATATCCCTCGGCCTTACGGGCGTGCTGTCGCTGTGGCTCGGCATAATGAAGATAGGCGAGCGCGGCGGTGTGGTCAATGCGCTGGCAAGGGTGCTTAGTCCGGTGTTTACGCGCCTCTTTCCCGACATACCGAAGGGCCATCCCGTTACGGGCAGCATATTCATGAACATAGCCGCCAACATGCTCGGCCTCGACAATGCTGCCACTCCGCTCGGCCTCAAGGCCATGGAACAGATGCAGACGTTCAACACAAGGAAGGACACGGCAACGAATCCGATGATAATGTTCCTCGTGCTCAACACGTCGGGACTAACCATCATCCCCGTTTCCATAATGGTCTACCGTGCCCAGATGGGCGCGGCACAGCCCACGGATATATTCATCCCCATACTCCTTGCTACGTTCTTCTCGACGCTGACGGGCATAATCGTCACCAGTCTGTACCAGCGCATCAACCTGCTTAACCGCGTGATGCTGCTCACCCTGGGCGGTCTTTGCGTTGCGGTGGCAGCCGTGATGTGGGGCTTCGGCAGGCTCGACAAGGAGCAGATGAACATCGTTAGCACGTCGGTGGCCAACATTCTGCTGTTCACCATCATCATAACATTCATCCTTGCAGGAGTCAGAAAGAAGGTGAACGTCTACGATGCGTTCATCGAAGGTGCCAAGGACGGCTTCTCGACGGCCGTGAGGATAATACCTTATCTGGTGGCAATACTCGTTGGAATCGGCGTTTTTCGCGCCTCGGGAGCCATGGATATGCTCATAGACGGCATAAAATGGGTGGTTGAGGCCTGCGGTGGCAACACCGACTTTGTGGGCGCATTGCCCACGGCACTGATGAAACCGCTGTCGGGCAGCGGTGCACGCGGCATGATGGTGGACGCCATGACAACCTACGGCGCCGACTCGTTCGTGGGCCGTCTGAGCTGCATCTTCCAGGGATCAACCGACACCACGTTCTATATCCTTGCCGTATATTTCGGCAGCGTGGGCGTAAGATACACCCGCCACGCCGTGGCCTGCGGTCTTCTGGCCGACCTTGCCGGCGTGATAGCGGCCATAGCCATATGCTATATGTTCTTCGGATGATGCCGCAGGGCAGTAAGAAGGGCATTAATATGATGTCAGAAAATATAACTTATTAGATATTATGAGTAATCTTAAAGGTCTTGCAAAAGACACGGCCATCTACGGACTGAGCAGCATCGTGGGCCGTTTTCTCAACTATCTGCTCGTGCCTCTCTACACCGCCAAACTCTCGGCGGCAAGCGGCGGCTACGGGGTTATAACCAATGTGTATGCCTATACGGCGCTGCTGCTCGTCATCCTTACCTACGGTATGGAGACAACCTTCTTCCGCTTTGCCAACAAGGAGGGCGAAAATCCGCAGAAAGTCTACTCAACCACGCTCATGGCAGTAGGCTTCACGTCGCTCCTGTTCGTGGCGTTGGTGCTGGCGTTCATAGGTCCCATTTCATCGGCTATGGGCTATGCAGAGCATCCCTCATATGTATGGGTTATGGCAATAGCCGTTGCGCTCGACGCGTTTCAGTGCATCCCGTTCGCATATCTGCGCTACAAGAAGCGCCCGATAAAGTTTGCCGCGCTCAAGCTCTTTAACATCGTGCTTACCATTGCGCTCAATCTTGTGTTCTTCCTGCTGCTGCCCGCGCTCTACGAAAATGGCGGAAACGGCGGTTTCATCGGCAATATCTACAGTCCGGAGGTGGGCGTAGGCTATGTGTTCTACATCAACCTGTTCTGCTCAGCCTCGCTTATGTTCCTGCTTGTAAAGGAACTTACGGGCTTCAAATACACCTTCGACCGCGCCCTCATGCGCCGCATGCTGTCTTACAGCTGGCCCATCCTGGTGCTCGGCATTGCCGGAATACTTAATCAGACGGCCGACAAGATACTCTTTCCTTATATCTACAAGAACGCCGATGCCCACTCACAGCTCGGCATCTACGGCGCCGCCAGCAAGATAGCGATGATCATGGCCATGATAACTCAGGCGTTCCGCTATGCCTATGAGCCGTTCGTGTTCGGCAAGGCTAAGGACAAGGACAACCGCGAAACCTACGCCAAGGCAATGAAGTATTTTGTTGTCTTCACCCTTCTGGCATTCCTTGTAGTAATAGGATATATGGACATTCTGCGCCATCTCATCGGCCGCGACTACTGGAGCGGACTCAAGGTGGTGCCAATCGTGATGGCGGCAGAGATAATGATGGGTGTATATTTCAACCTGTCGTTTTGGTATAAACTCATCGACAAGACCATCTGGGGCGCCTGGTTCTCCGGGGCAGGCTGCCTGGTGCTCATCCTTGTCAACGTGATATTCGTGCCCCGCTTCGGCTACATTGCCTGTGCGTGGGGCGGATTTGCAGGCTACGGTACGGCCATGCTGCTCTCTTACTTCGTAGGACAGAAGCATTATCCGATAGCTTATCCCGTCAAAGACATCATGCTCTATGTGGGCGTGGCCCTCGTTATGTTCGTTGCCATGCGCTTTGCCAACGCCGATCTGCCCGTGTGGGCTGCCCTCGGCGTCAACACACTGCTCATAGTGATGTTCATGGCAATGATCGTTAAGCGCGACTTCCCGCTCTCCGGGCTTCCCGTCGTCGGCAAATACTTCCGCAAGTAGCGTGCCGCACGGTGCCCCTTGCGCCGTCTGTGGCGATGCGGGACGTCAGTGACCGTAACAGATATAATAATATAATCGACAATTATCCTTAATCCTTTTAAAACATACACAATGAAAAAAGCAAAAGCTCTATTACTTTCAGCGCTCATGGCGGCTGCCCCCATGGCTCATGCTGACGAAGGAATGTGGACGCTCTACAACCTGCCACAGGCTGTTTACGACCAGATGAAATCTTATGGTTTCAGTCTTCCTTACAACGACATTTATGGCAGCAAGGACGCCATCAAGAACTCTGTAGTGCTCTTTGGCGGCTTCTGCTCGGGCGTGGTTGTATCGCCCGACGGCCTTGTATTCACCAACCATCACTGCGGTTTTGAGGCAATACGCAGCCACTCTACCGTGGAGCACGACTACATGCTCAACGGCTTCTATGCCAAGAGCTATGAAGAAGAGCTTCCTAACGAAAACCTCTTCGTTAGTTTCATGGTTAAGCAAGAGGACGTAAGCCAGCGCCTCAAGGCTCTCGGCATCGACAAACTGTCTGACGAGGAGGCCACACAGCTCATCGACTCTGTTGCTGCCGCTATGACAGAAGAGGCACGTCAGGCCGACAAGGGTCTTCACGTGGAGATTGACCCATACTATGAAGGCAACCAGTATTTTGCCACTACATACCGCATGTTTACCGACGTGCGCCTCGTTTTCACCGTACCTAAGTCTATGGGTAAGTTCGGTGGCGAGACAGACAACTGGATGTGGCCGCGCCAGACATGCGACTTCAGCGTGTTCCGTATATATGCCGACCCGAAGACTAACGGCCCGGCAGAATATTCTAAGGACAACGTGCCCTACAAGGCACCTCACTGGGCACAGGTTTCGCTCGACGGATACAAGGACGGCGACTTCGCCATGACTGTTGGTTATCCCGGAAGCACCGAGCGTTATCTCTCTTCTTACGGCATCAAGGAGATGCGCGACGCAGGCAACGCAACACGTGTGCAGGTGCGCGGCGTAAAGCAGGAGATAATGAAGCGCCACATGCAGGCCGATGAGGCTGTGCGTATCAAGTATGACTCTAAGTACGCACAGAGCGCCAACTACTGGAAAAACTCTATGGGTATGAACAAATGTATCGATTCTATCGGTATCATCGGCCAGAAGCAGGCTTACGAGAAGCTTATCCGCCAGTATCAGGAGAAGACAGGATACCTGCAGGGCAAGCTCGACTTCGACAAGATGGCTAAGCTCTACGGCGAGCGTTTCGACCGCATGCGTGCCTTCTATTACTGGTATGAGACATTCAACGGAACATGCGAGCTGACATCACGCGCGCTCAAATACTGCAACGGCATGGAGGCCAAGGGCTCAGAGAAAGACTCGCTGAAGATGTACAACGAGTTTGAGGACAACAGCGACGCATGGGACGAGGCACTGGATAAAGAGGTGTTCTCTGTGCTGCTCCAGAACTACCGCGAGCACGTAGACAAGCAGTATCTGCCGTCGTTCTACACAACAATCGACAAGAAGTTCAAGGGCAACTGCAAGGCTTATGTTGACTATCTCTACAAGAAGTCTATCCTCATGAAGAAGGGCGCAAAGATCTACTTCAACAAGAAGGGTACAGAGAAAGACCCGGGCATACAGCTCGGACTGTCGCTCCAGAAGTATCTGGCTGACCAGAAGGAGGCTCTTGGAACACTCAGCGACTCGATAGCTCTGCAGGAGAAATATCTCTGCGCCGCACGTCTGCGCATGGAAGAGGATATGCCTCACTACAGCGACGCCAACATGACAATGCGCCTCAGCTACGGACGCGTTGGCGGATTCACCATGAACGGTTCGCCTTCAGGCTACTATACAACAGCCGAGAGCATCGTCAAGAAGATGAAGACCGGCGACAACTTCTCTGACTATTATGCAGAGCCTATCATGTCTGAACTCC
>UMLJ01034906.1_pt1 | contig 9617 bp, 7 predicted proteins | sample 1966521 | NCBI WGS metagenome assembly UMLJ01 (sample SAMEA4836199, study PRJEB28245) | human gut metagenome | biome: gut microbiome; material: fecal sample | place: Denmark | collected 2008
ACCACCTCCTCCACGGCTTCGTCGACCTCTCCGCCAAAGACCTCGAAGAAATCTACTGCCTCGCCCTGTGAGTCCCCACCGCCGATAAACCACACCGCCCGCAAAGCCCCGACAAAAGGGAACACGCAAAAGGAGAAAACAAGCCATCAAAAAAAAGCCCCTGCCACAGGGGCTTTTTTTCATCTTACCCTCCTGCATGCCAGCCGGTGTCCCGATCCTCCCTCCTATGCGGCAGTCATGCAGCAGTCAACAACGGTGTCACTCCGGCCAATTACATCAAGTATTTCTAAGCTGCCTATACGGCAGTCAACGCCCACGCAGAGGCGATCGCCCTGCTCTGTCATTTCTAAGCTGCCTATGCGGCAGTCAACGAATTGGCTGCACTGTGCTGGCCATCGACAGCTTTCTAAGCTGCCTATTCGGCAGTCAACAAAGGAAAGACCACCCGCAGCACCATCTCTACTTTTCTAAGCTGCCTATACGGCAGTCAACGTGGAGCGTTCGCAATCGGGGCTTTCCAAAGATTTCTAAGCTGCCTATGCGGCAGTCAACCGCCAGAAAGACCGCGAAGATAAAACCTATATCTTTCTAAGCTGCCTATACGGCAGTCAACAAGTAGTCACTGCTCCAAGCTGCTGTGAAGTCTTTCTAAGCTGCCTATGCGGCAGTCAACTTTATTCCTTCTTTCAGAACTTCCCAAAGCAATTTCTAAGCTGCCTATGCGGCAGTCAACAATCTCGTTATGGTGTGACCGGTGAAAAACCGTTTCTAAGCTGCCTATACGGCAGTCAACTTTTGCCGCCGCGGAGTGCTCCCGCATGTTCATTTCTAAGCTGCCTATGCGGCAGTCAACTTTGTCCCCTATCGCCTTCTGTGGAAGCATTGTTTCTAAACTGCCTATGCGGCAGTCAACGACAAGTGCGTCTTGTGGTGGACGATAAATCTATTTCTAAGCTGCCTATACGGCAGTCAACGAGAACGGTAAGAACCTAGCAGATTTATACATTTTCTAAGCTGCCTATGCGGCAGTCAACCAAGGGGCGGATGCACTCGGTCTTATGACTATTTTCTAAGCTACCTATACGGCAGTCAACTAAGGCAAAGGGGAAACGCGGCGAGCTCGCATTTTCTAAGCTGCCTATACGGCAGTCAACTTCCCGCCCTTCTGTGAAAATCATTTTCTACATTTCTAAGCTGCCTATGCGGCAGTCAACGCTGGGCACCCGCCGCTACAGGTTTTGCTCTTTTTCTAAGCTGCCTATACGGCAGTCAACAAGTATCTGAACCAGTGGTTGAACCCAAAGCATTTCTAAGCTGCCTATGCGGCAGTCAACATGAAGTACCTCCCCGACCTGTTGAAGGTGCATTTCTAAGCTGCCTATGCGGCAGTCAACAACAGATCTGGAAATCTGAGCTTTCGGAATCTTTTCTAAGCTGCCTATGCGGCAGTCAACAATAATCACCATACTGAGGAGTACGAGAAACATTTCTAAGCTGCCTATGCGGCAGTCAACCACTCATTCCAGATCAGATTATAGGCACGAGCTTTCTAAGCTGCCTATGCGGCAGTCAACCGCTTACCGCGCCTCAGGAGCTTGTGCGAACCTTTCTAAGCTGCCTATGCGGCAGTCAACGACCGATATTCCAATGCCTGCTTCTGGACGATGTTTCTAAGCTGCCTATGCGGCAGTCAACTCATGATCGTCATCATGACGGCAGCGATCTTCTTTCTAAGCTGCCTATGCGGCAGTCAACTAGGGAATATATGCGACATTCTGAAAGTCGAATTTCTAAGCTGCCTATGCGGCAGTCAACAAGAACTGGTTGCGGAATACACAGAAAAGAGATTTCTAAGCTGCCTATGCGGCAGTCAACGGATACAGCTACAGGAACGCCGCGGACATTTTTTTCTAAGCTGCCTATGCGGCAGTCAACACGGCCACACATCAGCGGCATCGCCTTCACATTTTCTAAGCTGCCTATGCGGCAGTCAACAGACGCTATTTTCAATTCTATCTTTTTGCGTTCTTTCTAAGCTGCCTATACGGCAGTCAACACATTCGCGGACCACGTTCCCTGCTTTCGCCATTTCTAAGCTGCCTATACGGCAGTCAACAAATCATACCCAAAGACAATAAGATGATAGTGATTTCTAAGCTGCCTATACGGCAGTCAACCCTTGGCTCTGATCGCGCGTATGCGCGATTCATTTCTAAGCTGCCTATACGGCAGTCAACGATACGTCATCGTTCAGCTTGTATGTCCCATCATTTCTAAGCTGCCTATACGGCAGTCAACGCCCTTGGCGTCCTTGCATACACACTCCTTATTTTCTAAGCTGCCTATACGGCAGTCAACAAGAAGCCGGTGTCGTCGTGGCTGTAGTTCTCTTTCTAAGCTGCCTATACGGCAGTCAACAAGGTAGGAAGGGGCATGAACCATTTAACAATTTTCTAAGCTGCCTATACGGCAGTCAACAAAGAAGTAGAGTAGGAAGGGGCTTGCATAAATTTCTAAGCTGCCTATACGGCAGTCAACCGTCCGCGAGGTTCCCCCCATTATCAGCCTGAGTTTCTAAGCTGCCTATACGGCAGTCAACTGGCTTCGGTACTTTTTTAATTGGTTTCTTCTTTTCTAAGCTGCCTATACGGCAGTCAACAAACGGCGCATCGGACGAACGGCACCCGATTTTTTCTAAGCTGCCTATACGGCAGTCAACAGCAAGGACGTCATCAAACGCGACTTCCAAGAATTTCTAAGCTGCCTATACGGCAGTCAACCTTTGAAAATGCATTAACTAAATCCTCTAACTTTTCTAAGCTGCCTATACGGCAGTCAACTCGGGGACTGGTCGCCCTAGATCCCGATCACATTTTCTAAGCTGCCTATACGGCAGTCAACATCTGCTTCGGCTCTGTTTCGCGCGTTAGCGCTTTCTAAGCTGCCTATACGGCAGTCAACGATGTGTATATACCAAGTAGGCAGACACTGACATTTCTAAGCTGCCTATACGGCAGTCAACCAGGAACAGAAGCATCCTGGAAAAAGGCATATTTTCTAAGCTGCCTATACGGCAGTCAACTCCGATATCTGATACATCTCCTCGGCCTGCGATTTCTAAGCTGCCTATACGGCAGTCAACGGACTCGCCGGACTGCGTGAAGTCTTGCTGCATTTCTAAGCTGCCTATACGGCAGTCAACTACCCGTTTTCATTGCCATATATGCCTCCATATTTCTAAGCTGCCTATACGGCAGTCAACAAGCACAATCCGCTATGGATTACAAGAGTTTTTTTCTAAGCTGCCTATACGGCAGTCAACCTGCCCTTTTTGATACGGAGTTTCCTGTCAAATTTCTAAGCTGCCTATACGGCAGTCAACGGCGGATTCACGAACGCGGAGCGCGGCAAAAATTTTCTAAGCTGCCTATACGGCAGTCAACGCACCAACAGGGTCATGGATCTTCAGGCGGATTTTCTAAGCTGCCTATACGGCAGTCAACCTTTTTTGGCGTCATCGCCCCCCCCTAGGGGTTTTCTAAGCTGCCTATACGGCAGTCAACTGCAGGAGAAAGTGAAAGAGCTTCGGCGCCATCGAGGGAAAACCCATCTCCATCTATTTTACCCAAAGTTTCAGCAGGGCGCAAGAAAAGCCGATAGAATCGGCTTTTCTTGCATTGGTCAAAAATTTTGGTCAAAATTCAGGGACAGAGGCACTATCGCTCAAGCCATAGGTGCTCAGTGTTCCGGACTGCTCTATCTGACAGGGTGTCTTCTTGATGAAGAGGGAAAAGGTCTGCGCGGTAGATAAGCTTTTCATCTGGATGAATGGCAGATCGTATGTCTCTTTTCTCCGGCCAAGCAGACCGAGAGCGTCCTCATAAGAGACGCCTTCGTGCCGCCGGACGTAGCGGCGCGCTTTTCTCTCCACGGATTCATCCGGCTGATATCGGCTGTAAATGCTATAGCCGGTGATGCGGCGTTCCACTATTTTTCGGATCTTTGTCAAGTGTACATAGTCAGAAAGTCGTTCCAGCCCCTGGTCTAGGTGCAATCTTTCCAATTGTTCTGCCGAGGGGGCGAGGATACGGATCTTATTTCCCAGCCCTTTGTCCTGATACGCCGGGAAGGCCAGCGCAGTCTTCACCATCCCTTCTCTTCGTTGTTCTTCAGCCAGTGCCAGATGCAGCTGGGTGAATACCTTCGTCCAAAGAAAGGATAGCGAGACTTCACCATCTGGAATGAGGGTGATATCCTGATAGTAGTTCATATTATTCCTTTCCGCTTGCTCCAAACACACCGCCACGAACAAGGACTGCCATGACATAGTCTTTGTCCGTTTCGTTTTCAGGTGCCGTTCCGGTTGACCAGTCATCAAAGAGTGTATAGAAATCCACTTTCTCTTTCGGAGAGCGGAAGGCTTTCCCGAGCGTAGTCACAGCGCCGTATGGTTCTACCGCGATCGGGCCAAGGCCAGACACGCCATACTCCGGATACCATGTATCGATGGTACGCAGTGCATTTCCGATCTTCTGAGAGTGCATGGCTGCCATGCCATTGACCTGATACAGCACCTTGCTCTTTTTCCCGTTCCCTTTGTCAAGGATCAGTTCTTCACTCGGATATACCTCCTGTCCATGTCCCATCAAAACGCAGGCTTCGATCTCAAGGAGCAGATAGCTGATCCTGCCGCACAGTGCATCAGCGATCCTGGCAGAGAGCTGATCCAGATCAGGGCTATGCTTATCGAAGTTCTTCAGGCTGTAGTCATATCCGTCAAATGTCATGGTCTCCCCGGATGGCTTGACACGTACAATGACTTCGACTTTTTCTGCGCCCACGCGATTTCTCCAGAAGAATCGTCCACTGGCGATATTGGTGGCATAGCGATGTGCCAATTCCGAGAACCCGCTTTCCTCGATGTAGTCTTCGACCATTTTTGAAATGCCTCGGCCGTGTTCCTCTTCATTGCATACGGATGGATGCTGTACCCCGGACAGGACTTTCAGTGTAAAGCGAAGCTTTAATGTATCCTGATCCAGTTTCAAAGAGGCGCTGTCTACGGTCTGCAGATTGGCCTTTTCTACTTCTGCATTGAGCTTCATCGGATCATTCTTGACAGCTGCTTTTAAGCGATTGGAGATGGTCCCGCGCACCGACTTCTCGATCAGCGCGATCGGCTCTTCTTCTGTCTGTCTTTTTTCCCAGCTTGTACCATAGAGAAAACCATCGGATGGGACCAGTTTCTTTTCAAATGCCAGTACGCTTGCTAATGCAATTTTCTTGTTTGCCATGATTGTTCTCCTTTTTATTTTTCGTTTTTACAAATATACAGATCATTGCCTTCATCATATTCGTAGTGCCACATCAGGTCTTCGACGGAAGAGAATCGAAATGGCATTTTGAATTCGCCCAATGTGATCACAGGTTCTGCAAAGCGATGCGAGACATTCGGATCTCTCTGCGCTTTCACCTTTCCCAAGCGGGTCAAGCCTTGGAAGCCGACAACAAGGGGGATGAGCCAGCCAGCTTCTCTTCGCTTCGAGGTCCAGGCGCGTACTTCATTTTCTTCATTGATCTCTGCTTCATGGTGGATCGTCAGAAAAGAGAGGAGTGTGTCCAATGTATCTCCCTCTTCATTTCCTGCTTCTTTCAGCAGTCTGCCTCTCTCGATCACCGCGAAGCCGGGCATCAGTCGATGGAGGATCTTCTTTTCTTCCTCCGGGTGTTCCTCGCTGATAAAGTATACAACGGGCGTTTTGAAGGAAAGTATATCTCCTCCTGCTATTTTGAGAGAAGGAAGTGTCTCCCCGACTGCCTGCAGCAGTTCCTCTTTGTTATCGGCAGAAAGGCCGCTGCATTTGACCAGCAGGGATACTTTGAGATGGATCCGAGGGTCTTCGATAAAGGGCGGACGTTCAAATGTATTTCCTCCCTTTTTTCTAAGCGGATTAGATGAGATGGCTATAGAGTAATGGTAATCCCCAGGGTTCTTATAGACCTGCAGGCGGCTTTCATGGCTGATCACGCCAAGGCTGATGAAACGGACTTCACGCAAGGATTCTGTCAGTCGCACTTTTCGCTCCAATGCATGCACGGCTCCCATCCACGCTGTCATGGCAGGAAATCCAATGGTACAGAGGCTGCTTAGTGCATTGGCATTTTGTATCTGTATCTCCGGCAGCAAAAGGTATGTCATGATTCGTATCTCACCTCATCTTTCAGTACGATCTCCATTTGGTCCTTAAAGTTGCGCCATTCCGCATCTCCCAAGGAGACGGCTTCTTCTCCCAAGAGTTTTTCATAGGAGAAAACTACCCATCTGGCAAAAGCAGCTGCGATCTCACCTGTCCAGGAGGGCTCCAGGCGCTCTTCCATGCAAGCAGCGTCCAGCCAGATCTTCTGTGATCTCGGAAGTGCTGTATACGTCTCCTCTTCGCTCCATCCAGCAGCGCCTGCTCGGATCTGATAGGCGACCAAAAGGACAGCGTCGATCATTTCATCCACCAGATCGTGGATGGCCTTTCGTATTTCCATGGTATTCCGCTCTTGTTTCATATAGGCATGCAGCCGATACAGGGCACTGCTTTGTGATTTATACCAGATGGACTCTTTGAAGAAGTCCGATCTCGGCACCCTGACCTTCACCTCACGCAGAGATGGCGGCATGGAAGAGAGAAGATAGGCCTTCCCTCCGCACCGGGAATTCAATGCGCTGATATTCTGCGGCTTGGTCCCTCCAAAGCCTATCATGGTGAGTCCCGTGACTTCTTCGCAGGGCTTTCCGTAGTTCTCTGATTTCTTATTGCAGCAGTCTATTTTATGGCCATTGATCGCTCGGATCCTCTGATACATTTCCAGCGCGAGGCAGGAGGATGGCATAACCGACAGCAGATGATATTCTCCCTCCGCTATCGGGAAGTAGACCTGTCTAAGATGCGTATCTGTCGCTTCCGGTTCCTTTTGACTGTCTTCCAGCATCTCTTGGACTTTCTTTTGCAGCTTTTCTATGGGGAGTGACAGCAGTTCCAGTTCTTTCTCAAGTTCCTTGTCTCGTGTAATGACTGCCTCCAGCACATTTTTATCGGGAGTCACTGGACTGAGCAACAGACTGGCACTTCCAAGATACTGCGCCGGTGTCAGAATATCCAGACTGCAGGTGCTCCCTCCGGTCGTCACATAGCCTGCCACTTTTTTCGAATGGCTGCATACGGTGGTCTTGATGTCCGGATTCGTAAATTTTCCGACATGACTGGCCAGATGACATTCATTCATATGCATGACCATCGCGTCAAACCAGTCAGCTGGTGTTTTCCCCTTTTTTGCCGCACTTTCTATGATGTATTCGTGCAGCGATGTCACTTCTTTCTTTTCTTTTGCCACGCTTATCCCTTCCTTTCCTTAAATAATCCCAGCTGATCCGAATACAGCCAATGGGTATCCCCAGACGTTTTCGGTATGGTGATTTCACCATACTTCCTTTCAGCCTGCTCGATCTGTTCCTCTTCTGACCGGGGATCTTCCATATCGATCATCTGTCTCACAGACTTTGCATAGTTTCGCTGGATCCACAGGCGGCGTTTCATTTCTTCTGTCATGCCTTCATAATCATCGATATGCAGGATGGCCTTTCGATCGACAAGGCTGCCGTAGTCATCAAGTTCACAGAATGTTTCTTCTCCATCAGTATATCTCACAGTGAGCTTTACGTCTTCTATCGCATTTTCACGGAAACGCCTGAATTCCATGGGAAGTCCAGTCAGCCACCAGTATTCATCGAGCCAGCCATGCATAGATTGTGGGCCTACGTCTGAGCGGCTGTTGAAATCCATCATCGTCTGGTGTTCGAGATCGATGAGCCGGCTTTCCGGATGGAGTTTCTCCGGCTTCCGGATCCTCGGCGCGGCATCGATGCAGCTTGCCAGATCATTGACATCGATCAGCTGTCTCATATCATGGCTTTTCAGCTGGTACTTCCCGACTTCATAGCCGGGCCATTTGAAGGCTTTCGGTTCTCCCTTCACCCCGCGAAGATTGTACTCCATGACAGCCACATTCGACGCTGCCTGATCCTTTGCAAGAGTGCGATGACGCATCACGCGTCCGGAGAGCTGGATGATCGAGCGATAGGAGGAGGGCTCGATCACCGCCCAGTCAAAGTCATGGTCTCGACCGGTTTCTTCGACCGGCGTAGCCACGACGAGGAAAAGGATATTTCCCTCCCGACTCTCATCGATATGACGGCGAATGACCGGGTCTGTCAGCTCCGCGCTCTGTCCTTCTTCCCCCTTGCGGGACAATACGCTGTCCAGATATTTTTCCTGTTCATGACGCAGGAGAAGGATCTGCCGGCTGTGGTAGGTCATCAGCCGCACCGCTACGTCCTGGCTCCATGTACATCGGAGCAGGTACTCTGAAAGCTCCACGCAGGGATTGATATTCGCCATGCGTACCACGCCAAAGGATACACGCTTTCCTGTCTTTCGATCGATGATATGATTTTGCTCGTGCATTTTTTCTGCAGCCTTCCGTATCTCCTCAAAGTAATGGAGCTCCGGAGGGGCATCTCCGTCCCGGGAGCTGCACTCGATCAGTTCACCCTTCCTTCGGACGATCTGTGTTTTCAGCTTCCGGCAGCGGCTGGCGACGAATTTCTGATGCAAAGGAGCAAAGTCTCCTTCCTTTCCCGCCTGCATGTCCTGTACGACAGCCTTATATTCATCACACCAGAGTACGGCACAATGCTTCTTTGCTGCAAAGAAATCATTGTACACGGAAAGCCCTGCCTGATAGGCGCGATACATGCCCTCCGCCAGATCAGGCGGAATCGTCGCGGAAGAAAGCCCTACATTCCGTCCCAGCATACCGGCAAGGTGTACCAGTCTGGCGATCGCATAGAGATCCTTTGTCGTAAAGTCATCGATCTCATCAATGACCAGGTCAGATGACATGAGCCGCAGAAAGGGGAGCATGTACCGCCCGCCTTTGATAGTCTGGACGGCTCCCATCATATGATCAATGGTCGCTGCCAGGATAGGCTTCAGCAGCAATGCCTTGTTTTTATCCGCGCGCCGGTTCGTATCCCCCAGAAAGAGATCCATGAACTGCATCTCTCCGCCATCGAAGGTATCCAGATATTCTACATTTTCCTCCATCCATGGCTCCGCCGACTCTGCGCCGCAATCGCTTTCTTCCTGCGATTTTTCATGGAGCGCCCGAACGGCATCTGATCCAATGAGCACAGCCAGCTCGCTCCCATCCATGCCCAGCTGCCTACGGTAAGAGTCTCCCGTTTGCAGCGTCAGGGAGCGCAGCCCCAGTGCCAAGATATAGCGAAGAGATTTCCGATCCGGAGAAATGGCATTCATGATTTTAGCATTCGCGATCGTTTTCCCGCACCCGGTACTTGCCATATTGATAATGAACCAGGATGCATCTTCGGCCTGTTCCTTTCTGAATGCATGGATCTTAGCTGCCGCTTTTTCCTGCCATGCATACGCAGCCGCCCCCTGCTTCTTGAGTCCGCGTACATCATAGGCTCTTTCCATCTTCTCTGCGAAAAAAGGAAGCCTGTGTGCCGCTCTGAGCGACTGATCGCACACCTTCAGCAGGTGCTC